>OKWL01000072.1_pt1 | contig 142357 bp, 109 predicted proteins | sample 1607171 | NCBI WGS metagenome assembly OKWL01 (sample SAMN07501049, study PRJEB24779) | human gut metagenome
TTACTAATGAATGTAAAAGAATTTTCGATTCATGTGTTTCACTGTTCAGTTATCAAGGTTCCTGTCAGTTTTTGACAACTTTGATATTTTATCATATCGCTTTGTGCTTGTCAAGAACTTTTTTAAAAAGTTTTTTTTTGCTTTGTGTTGAAAAGTTTTTATTTCAACCGCATAGAACTTTTTGTTGTTTGTTGTCATTTTTGCGACAGCCATATTAGATTACCACATCTTTTCTAGCTTGTCAACAACTTTTTTATTTTTTCAAAATACTTTTTAGAAATAAATTTCTTTTCTTTTGAAATTTTATTACCAGTTGTTTCCTTTTTGCTTTTACAGCAACTCTGATATATTATCATATATCTCATTATCTGTCAACAACTTTTTTCACTTTATTTACTACTGTTAAAAGCAATAAATAAAACGGAGAAGGAGGGATTTGAACCCTCGCACGGCGCAAACCGTCTACACCCTTAGCAGGGGCGCCTCTTCAGCCACTTGAGTACTTCTCCAACGCCTGAATAATAACTTTTTATTCAATTGCGCTCATTTACGTGAGCAAAAATTATTATAACCAATAAAATGACATTTGTCAATTACTTTTTCTCATTTTTTTCAATAACTTTTTCTATTCTGCTTTTTACTTCTGCAGCAAGCTCCACAGATTTCATATCTTTATACTCATCGTAGCTGATCGGTTCTAGAAAATGTACCTGTACTGTCACCTTTTCTATGGATTTTGTATCAAATGGTTTGTATGCATCTATCAGTGCAACCGGTACAATCGGACATTTTGCTTTCATTGCACTTTTAAAGCTGCCGCCTTTGAACTCATGAACATGATTCGGATCCTTTGTTCTGGTACCCTCCGCAAAAATAAGATAGTTTCTACCCTCTTTTACCTCTTTCGTAACCTGTATAATGACCTTCATAGCCTGTTTTACATCATCCCTGTCAATGGCATATGCTTTCATACAGGCAAATACCTGCTTTAAAAACGGTATATTCTGAATTTCTTTTTTCATCACAACAGAAAAAGGCCGTGGACAAGCCGCTACAATGGATAGAACATCAAAGAGACCCTGATGGTTCGGGAAAAACATAAATCCGTTTTGCTCCGGTATGTTTTCCTGTCCGTGTACGTCAATTTTAACCCTTCCCCCCTTGATCGCACGGTTGTCTATAAAACGCAGTACCTTGTAACGCTGTTCCTCTGTATATTTATCTACATGGCTGGCGTAATAGCACAGCTTGAACCACATATAAGGTACCAATAGGATATTATATGCGACCATTAACATTATTCTTTTCATAATATGAATTCCTCCGACATCCTGCTGCTGTCATCAGCTTTTCGGACAGCTCTTATGAATAACAGCCGGCCACATAAAATATTATGGCCAGCTGTTTAGTTCTGTTATTTTGTTACTATTCACAGGACTATGGACAGTAACCTTACTTCTCCATTTCCTTTTTCATGTTTTCCTCAAAGTTAGGATTTTTCCTGATAAACTTTTTGTAATCCTTCTCGTAGGTTTTATAAACGTCAGTCTTCATAAACTTTGAGAATTCTTCACTGGATATTTTGCTCAACTCATCTGTCACATCTTTTGCAGGTACTACATGATATTTTTTATCTTTTTCCTTCACAAAATACATGGACATAGAGGGGATTTCCAGAGCTTCTGATTTTTTATCATCCTTGTCCTTTTTTATCAGATTGTAAATAGCATAAACCAGATCATAGCCATTGAAATTTCCCAGAGATTCACATTTTGTAAAATTTACCTCTGATGCACCGTATGCCTCAAACTGTTTCATATTATATTTAATTTCCTGGGTGATCTCTTCCGCGCATTTTTTGTCAGGGTCCAGACCGAAGCATTTTTTTACTGCTTCGGTGTCCCCCTTTTGATATGCATTTACAATAGATTTCGTAACACTTTCCGGTGACTTTGTACTTACCTTCACGCCGCATCCGCTCAAAGAAAATATAAGCATTATCACCAGAGCGCAACACAGCAGCCCTTTTAATCTACGCATTTTACTCTCCTTGGTTCTCTTCTGTCTGGGAATCTGCCTCTTCTGACTCCACGCCTTCACTTTCTTCCTTTTCTCTTACCTTGGCAATGCTGGCAACCGTTACTCCCTCTTTCAAGTCCATAAGCTTCACTCCGGATGTTATTCGTCCCAGAATAGAAATAGTGCTGCACTCCAGACGAATGACAATTCCCTCAGTGGTAATAAGAAGAATATCATTTTCCTCGTTGACTGCTTTTACACCTATTACATTACCTGTTTTCTCTGTTATCTTATAACATTTTACACCTTTACCGCCCCTGTTTTGGCAGGTAAACTCTCCTACAGACGTTCTCTTACCCATACCGTTTTCAGAAACGATAAGCAGATAATCCCCCTGACAGTTGAGCTGCATGCCTATAACCTCATCTTCCTCCAGCAGATTAATACCGCGCACACCCATTGATACACGTCCGGTACTTCTTACATCTGTCTCGTGGAAACGGATACACTGGCCGAATTTCGTTATAAGGACAATATCTTTCTTATTATCCGTAAATTTTACTTCTATCAGCTCATCGTCCTCTCTGAGGGCAATGGCTGCAAGGCCTGTCTTACGCACATTGCTGTAATCTTCAATAGGCGTCTTCTTTACAAGACCGTTTTTTGTTGCCATAAACAGATAATTTCCCTGTTTAAACTCATTAATAGGGATCACCGCTGAAATTTTTTCTTCCGGCTGCAGAGAAAGAAGATTGATAATAGCAGTTCCCCTTGCGGTTCTGCTGGCTTCCGGAATCTCATAAGCCTTCATACGGTAAACCCGTCCCATATTGGTAAAGAACATGAGGAAATGATGGGTCGTTGTCATCAAAAGCTCTTCTATATAGTCGTCATCGATGGTGCTCATACCCTTGATTCCCTTGCCGCCTCTGTTCTGACTGCGGAAATTATCAACGGTCATACGTTTGATATATCCTAATTTTGTCATAGCAATAACTGTGTTTTCTTTTGGTATCAGGTCTTCCATGGAAATATCAAATTCATCGTATCCGATCGAAGTCCTTCTGTCATCCCCGTATTTATCTGAAATTGCCAATATCTCCTCACGAATAACACGGAGAAGAAGGTTTCTGTCAGCAAGGATGGCCTTTAATTCCCTTATTTTTTTCACAAGCTCGTTATACTCGCCCTGTAGACGGTCTCTTTCCAAACCGGTCAGTGCGCGAAGTCTCATATCTACAATGGCCTGAGCCTGGGCATCAGAGAAACCAAAAGCCTCCATAAGAGAATCTTTTGCCTCTTGTGTGGTTTTGGACGCACGGATGATGCGGATCACCTCATCAATATGTTCCAGTGCCTTTAACAAACCCTCTAAGATATGCGCACGCTCCTGTGCTTTGTTCAGGTCATACTGTGTCCTTCTGGTCACAACCTCTTCCTGGTGGCGCAGATAGTGGTTGAGCATTTCCAGAAGATTCATAACTTTTGGCTCATTATTCACCAGTGCCAGCATAATAACACCAAACGTGTCCTGAAGCTGTGTATGCTTATAGAGCTGGTTCAGAATAACATTGGCATTGGCATCCCTTCTAAGCTCAATACAGATACGCATACCTTCCCTGTTGGAATGGTCGTTAATAGCCGTAATCCCATCTATTTTCTTGTCCCTTACAAGTTCTGCCATCTTCTCAATCAAACGTGCTTTATTGACCATGTAAGGCAGCTCTGTGACAATGATCTGGCTCTTGCCGTTGGGCAGTGTCTCGATATCGGTAATTGCCCGTACTTTGACCTTTCCGCGGCCTGTACGGTATGCCTCCTCGATTCCCCTTGTACCTAAGATCATGGCCCCCGTTGGGAAATCAGGTCCCTTGATGATGGAGAGAATTTCCTCCAGTTCAGTATCCCTATCCTCCTCTATGATATTGTCGATGATCTTTACTACAGCAGAAATAACCTCCCTTAAATTGTGAGGAGGAATATTTGTCGCCATACCTACTGCGATACCTGATGTACCGTTTACCAGAAGATTGGGATATCTGGACGGCAGAACAAGGGGTTCTTTTTCCGTCTCATCAAAGTTTGGAGCAAAATCAACGGTATTTTTATTGATGTCCGCCAGCATTTCCATAGAAATTTTGCTCAGACGGGCTTCTGTGTACCTCATTGCGGCAGCGCCGTCACCATCCACAGAACCAAAGTTTCCATGACCATCGACCAGAGGATACCTTGTGGACCAGTCCTGTGCCATGTTGACCAGGGCACCGTAAATGGAGCTGTCTCCATGGGGATGGTATTTACCCATGGTATCACCCACAATACGGGCACATTTTCTGTGAGGTTTGTCCGGACCATTATTCAGTTCTATCATGGAGTACAGAATTCTTCTCTGTACCGGCTTCAGACCGTCCCTGACATCCGGCAGTGCCCTGGATGCAATAACACTCATGGCATACTCAATGTAGGACTCCTCCATTTTTTTCTGTAAGTCCACTTCCTGGACTTTATCAAAAATATTATCTTCCATTTAGCTTCTCCTTAATTCCGTTTCCGCTGTCCGTAAACTCAGTCTGCGGCAAAGCAAGCATATTCCATCCCTTTTGCCGGTTTATGAGGTTATATATCGAGATTCTTAACATATTTTGCATTTTCTTCTATGAATTCGCGCCTTGGCTCAACTTTATCACCCATAAGAGTGGTAAATGTCAAGTCAATTTCAGATGACGCCTCCTCATCCATAGTGACTCTTAAAAGAATTCTGCGTTCCGGATCCATGGTTGTCTCCCAGAGCTGTTCCGCATCCATCTCTCCCAGACCTTTATAACGCTGGATCCTGTTATTGCCGTCACGGCCGATCTCATTCAGTATCTCATCCTGTTCCTTCTCGGAATAGGCATAGAAAACCTTTTTGTTCTTCTCAATTTTAAACAGCGGCGGTTTTGCCAGGTATACATGACCCTGTTTGATCAGCTCCGGCATAAAACGATATAAAAACGTCAGCAGAAGTGTTGCTATATGGGCACCATCCACATCGGCATCAGTCATGATGATAATTTTGTCATAGCGAAGCTTACTGATATCAAAATCTTCATGAATACCTGTTCCAAAAGCAGTGATCATGGCTTTGATCTCGGCATTGGCGTATATTTTATCAAGTCTTGCCTTCTCCACATTCAAAATCTTTCCTCTCAGGGGAAGGATGGCCTGTGTGGCACGGCTTCTTGCTGTTTTTGCAGAGCCGCCGGCAGAATCTCCCTCTACAATGTAGATTTCACATTTTGAAGGGTCTTTGTCCATACAGTCTGCCAGTTTTCCCGGAAGAGACATCCCCTCCAGTGCAGACTTTCTTCTCGTCAGCTCTCTTGCTTTCCTTGCCGCATCCCTTGCTCTCTGGGACAATACTGATTTTTCAATGATGGTTTTGGCAATAGAAGGATTCTGCTCCAGGAAAATTTCAAGCTGACTGCTCACAACATTGTCAACAGCACCTCTGGCTTCACTGTTTCCAAGCTTTTGTTTTGTCTGTCCCTCGAACTGGGGGTCCTCTATCTTAACACTGATAATTGCAGTCAGACCTTCACGAATATCTTCACCTGAGAGATTTGACTCACTTTCTTTTAAAATTCTATTTTTTCTGGCATACTCATTAAAGGTTTTGGTCAGGGCGTTTCTAAATCCCACAATGTGAGTACCGCCCTCGGGCGTAGTTATATTATTTACAAAACCATAAGTATTTTCTGTATAGGAATCATTATGCTGCATGGCGACTTCCACCACCACGCCGTCTTTTGTCCCTTCAAAGTAAAGGATTTCTTCATAAAGGGAGGAATTACTTCTGTTCAGATACTGCACAAATTCCTTAATACCACCCTCATAGTGGAAGATCACTTCCTTCGGCTCTTCATCTCTCTTGTCAACAGCAATGATCTTCAGTCCTTTTGTCAGGAATGCCATTTCACGGAACCGATGTTTCAAGGTACTGAAATCAAACACAGTCTCCTCAAATATTTCAGGATCAGGAAGAAAAGTCACCATGGTCCCCCTCTTATCCGGGTCACAGTCACCGATCACTTTCAGTTTATAAATAGTTTTACCACGCTCATAGCGCTGACGGTATACTTTACCCTCATGATAAATAGTTACCTCCAGCCATGTGGAGAGGGCATTCACAACAGACGCGCCAACGCCGTGAAGACCGCCGGATACCTTATATCCCCCGCCGCCGAATTTACCGCCGGCGTGGAGGATCGTAAATACCACCTCAACAGCCGGAATACCGGCTTTGTGGTTGATTCCCACGGGAATACCGCGGCCGTTGTCAATAACAGTAATGGAATTATCCTCGTTTATATATACCTCTATAGTATCGCAGTAACCGGCCAAAGCTTCATCTACCGCATTATCTACGATTTCATACACCAGATGGTGCAGACCTCTGGCTGAGGTGCTGCCGATATACATACCGGGCCTTTTTCTGACGGCCTCTAATCCCTCCAGTATCTGAATCTGATCTGCTCCATACTCTGTTTTAATTTCTGTGCTCATGCATTTCCTCCTGTTTACCGGCAATGCTCACCGGTTTTCCACTGGTCGTCTCAGGGGGCTACTGTCCCCTCCACCACTTTAAACAATTTATTGATTTCAAATCTCTTATTGACAAAATCATCCAAACCTGTACAGGTTATCATAGTCTGCACATCCCGGATACTGTCCAGCAGATAATTCTGCCTGTTTGCATCCAGTTCTGACAAAACATCATCCAGAAGAAGGATTGGAACATCTTTTATCTTCTTCTGCACCAGATAGATTTCTGATAATTTCAGGGAAAGAGCTGCTGTGCGCTGCTGTCCCTGAGAACCAAACTTACGGATATCAATGTCATTTATTCTAACACATAAATCATCCCTGTGTGGTCCGGATGAGGTATTTCTGAATTTAAAATCCTTTTCCCGATTTTTTTGGAGCTGTTCGTAAAACTCATCACTCTTTACATTTGGCTCATAAACCAGTTCAATCTTTTCTTTTCCGCCTGTTATGCTGCTATGTATCCCTCCGATAATATCATTTATATCACGGATAAATTCATGACGGCTTTCAATGATGGATTTTCCGTAACGTACCAGTTGTTCATCCCACACATCCAGAGTAGCCGCAAGGCTGCTTTGATACCCAATATCCTTTAACAGTTTGTTTCTCTGGTTCAGGACATGGTTATAACTGGATAAATCAGATAAATACACTTTATTAAGTTGACATAACTCGGAATCAATAAATCTTCTCCTCTCACCGGGACCGTTTTTAATAATATTTAAATCTTCCGGTGAAAAAAATACTATGTTGACAATTCCGAACAGCTCGCTGGCCCTTCGGATGGGAATACCATCAATAGCTATGCCCTTGGCTTTATTTTTTTTCAGATGCATATCAATTTTATGTGATACGCCATCCTTGTTTACAAACATTCTGATATGAGATTCATCCTGTTCAAACCGGATCATCTCCCTGTCCTTACTGCCCCTGTGTGATTTCGTAGTACCGCACAGATATACAGCCTCCAGAATATTTGTCTTTCCCTGGGCGTTATCTCCATAGAGAATATTCGTTCCCTTGTCAAACTGCAGGGACAAAAGATTGTAATTCCTGTAATTTTTCAGTTCTATAGACTCAATATACATGTAAACACCTGTTGTTGGGATCAGCAAAATGCCTTTCTGATATTTGAAATATAAATAACCGGTAACTGTTGAATCCTCACACAGTTACGATTATTTTACTATCTTAATTTCCTGTCCGTCATAAGTTACCAAATCCCCGTCATAAAGTTTACGGCCGCGTCTTGTATCGGTCTCACCATTGACCTTTACCAGGCCGTCCTGAATGACATATTTTGCTTCAACCCCGTCCTCCACAAGATTTGCGGCTTTCAGGGCCTGACCTAACTTAATAAACTCATCTTTTAATTTGATTGTTTCCATTTTTTCTCTCCTAACGGCTTTCAAACCCGTTTTTACAGACTGATATAGCTGATCACACCTTAAACACTTACCGGCTCACAGCATTAAAGTTTACAGGAAGGATCAAATAAATATACTGTTCCTCCTCATCTCTGATAAAGCAGGGCGCTTTGGGATTCATCAGATAAATACAGACTTCCTCATCATCAATAACCTTCAGCGCATCTATCAAAAACTTTGGATTGAAGCCGATCAGAATATCTTTTCCTTCTTTTTCAATATCAATATCCTCTTTCATGGAACCAATCTGGGAATCGATCCGCAGTTCCATAGAGCCATCCTCAATGTGGATGATGATCGGTTTTTTATCTCCTTCTTTGACGAGCAGTGTTGCTCTGTCAATACAATCTAAGAATTCTCTTTTATTTATTTTAACCTTTGTCTCATAATCACTGGACAACATCTGGTCAATCTTAAAGTAATCCCCCTCTATCAGACGGGATACTACTTTGGTATTGTCAAACTCAAACAAAATATGGTTCTCAGCAAGATATATCTCTACCATATCTTCCATTTCACCGGACAAAATTTTACTGATTTCATTCAAGGTTTTTCCGGGTACTACAACTTTTTTGTCAGCACATTCCTCTTTCAGTGCAATTTTCCTAATGGAAATACGGTGTCCGTCAAGGGAAACCACCCTAAGCATATTATTTTCAATCTGGAAAAGTTCACCTGTCATCAGTTTATTGTTTTCATTAGCTGCTATTGAGAAAATTGTCTGTCGAATAATTTCTTTCAAAGTGAACTGTGAAATCCGTACACAGTCATTTTTTTCAATAAACGGGAGATAAGAGAAATCCTCTCCTGATTTTCCCGGAATGTTAAATTTTGCTTTTTCACATGTGATCAAAGTATTCAATTTTTCATCTGTTGTTATAGTAACATCGTTATCAGGAAGCTTTCTTACGATTTCGGAAAAGATCTTGGCATCCAGTGCAATGATGCCTTTTTCTTCGATAGTTCCGTCAACGATTGTTTCTATTCCCAGTTCCATGTCGTTGGATGTAAATTTGATCTCATTGGCTGATGCATCTATAAGGATACATTCCAAAATAGGCATGGTTGTTTTACCCGGTACGGCTTTCATGGCAATATTTACACTTTTTAATAACTCTGATTTTGGACAAATTAATTTCATGATGTGTATAACTTCCTTTCTGTGCAAAAGTGGCTTTATCTATAAAATAATTAAAAGGAATCCGCAGTCGTAGCCTTAGGGGATGTGAATTTGTGAATAACCCTCGAAACCCGCTTAAAATGCGGCTTTCACTGTCTGGATAACTTTGTGGGTTAAAGTTGAAGTTCAAGTGCATAAGCTGTTGATAAAGTGGCCGTCCAAAAACGGGGTTCATGTTATCAACACTTATCCACATGAAAGTAACTTAGTATTCACCTAAGGTTGTGGAAAATCAAGTTCTGTCGGATCATTCATGTGTATATCTTAAAGATTACTTGGCGGGATTGATCTTTTTCTTTAATATGTCTATGATTTCTCTGGTGTCGTCGTTCTCTTCAACTTCCCGCTCTATTTTATTTATGCCGCTCATGATGGTCGTATGGTCTCGTCCGCCCAGGCTGTCACCGATGATCTTTAAAGTAGTCTCCGTCATCTGGCGGCAAAGGTACATTACAATCTGTCTTGGAAATGCAATTTTTGAACTCCTCTTGTTTCCAGTCAAATCAGAGGGGGTAAGATCAAAGTGTTCCGCTACTATATTAATGATGAGTTCCGGTGTTATGGTTCTCTTCTGGTTTGGCGAAATAATATCCTTCAGAACTTTTTCTGCTAAGGCTAGATTGATCTCCCGGTTTTCCAAGTTTGCATACGCCATGATCTTGTTAAGTGAACCCTCCAGCTCACGGATGTTTGATTTTACATTTTGTGCAATGTATTCTATAACCTGGTCGTCAATCTGATATCCGTCCAGCTCTTCTTTTTTCCTGAGAATGGCCATTCGTGTTTCAAAATCAGGGGAAGAGATATCCACGATCAGTCCCCATTCAAATCGTGAACGAAGCCGGTCCTCCAAAATTTCCATGTCTTTGGGAGGCTTATCCGAGGAGATGATGATCTGCTTTTTGGCTCCGTGAAGGGCATTGAAGGTGTGGAAAAATTCTTCCTGGGTGGATTCCTTTCCTATAATAAACTGTATATCGTCAATCAGCAGAACATCTATATTCCGGTATTTTTCACGAAACTTGGACATAGTTGAATTATTGCCGTTACGGATAGATTCAATCAGTTCATTGGTAAAATATTCACTGGTCACATACAAAACCTTGGACTGCGGCCTCTTTTGAAGCACAAAATGTGCGATGGAGTGCATAAGATGGGTCTTACCCAGACCAACACCACCATATATAAAGAGAGGATTGTATACTTCTCCCGGAGATTCCGCAACTGCGACGGAAGCGGCGTGTGCCAGTTTGTTGTTGCTTCCGACTACAAAAGTGTCAAAGGTGTATTTGGGATTCAGGTTGGCTTTTTCAATACTTTCATTAACTGCAGCGGAAGATACGGGGTTATCCGCCGTATCCGGCGGCACGTCATCCGGTAAGATCAAAGCAATTTCATAGTCTTCTCCCGCAGTTTCGGAAATTGCCACTTTTAATGGAAGAAGATACTTGTTGGCAATATAGTTGATGCCGATCTGGCCTGTGGGGACAATAATGGTTACGGTATCCCCCTCCACTTTATGGACTGTCAGGGATTTCAGCCAGGTATTAAAAGAGACATCAGATAACTGATGCTCCGTTTTTATCATATTTAATATGTCTGTCCATTTTTCCTGTATTAAATGCATTTTGTATTCTCCCAGTATGAAATAATTGAAAAAGACGTTCTTTTTTCCGTTGTTCAAAGCACACAACAATAGAAAGTACGCGTCTGCGGACTTTCTATTGCAAAAAAACGTATTATTATCTATATATTATAATAAAATAGAATTTTTAGCAATGAAAAAATAATTCTCTCAAGAAATCCACATAGTTATGTTAATAATGTGGATAAGACTGTGTGGAAAGTGAGGATTGTAAAATGAAAAACATTGTGGAAAAAGAGAGATGTGAGAAATGTGTATAACTGCATTTACATCTTCCACATGCCGAAAATAGTGATAAATCAAGGGTTTTTTGTCGAAAAGAGCTAAAAAGTGTGGGGAAAACGGAAAAGTTATCCACAAGTTATCCACAATTTGTGGATAACATTACGTAAACTAAAATTGTGTGAATAACTGTGGGGATAATTATTTTGAGGAAAATGTCCCGGGAATTCTATCCACAGGGTGGCAGACCAGAATGTGGAAAACAGGTGAATACACGGATTTAGGCCGTTTTTCGTGTTAAATATATTTAAATAAAAAAATAAAATATATCTTGACGAATCAGGGGTTTCCGAATATAATTGAAATGATGTTTTCTATCATGCATAATCATAGGAATACTATCTGAAACAATAGATAGATATTTGGTTTAAAGGAGGTGCCTGGAATATGAAAATGACATTTCAGCCAAAAAAGAGACAGAGATCCAAAGTTCATGGATTCAGAGCAAGAATGAGCACTAAGGCCGGAAGAAAAGTTTTAGCTGCAAGAAGATTAAAAGGAAGAAAAAGATTATCAGCTTAAGACCGCAGATATGTGGTCTTTTCTTCTCTTCTTGTAATTATTCAGTCGACTGAATGATTACGGGTATCCGTCAATTAAAATCGCTTTGCGATGAGACCGATACCTGATGCCGTAACTCTTATGTACGGTCAGCGCAGTCGGTGCGCGGACCTGACTGAATAGTTACCTCTTCTTTCATTAAAGGATGGTTTATGAAATATTCGGAATCGTTAAAGAAAAACAGAGATTTTCAGCTGGTTTATAAAAAGGGAACATCGTTTGCGAATAAATACTTAGTTATGTATGTGTTGAAAAATCAGTTGGATAGAAATAGAATTGGCATATCCGTAAGCAAAAAGGTAGGCAACAGTGTTGTGAGACATCATTTGGCCAGGCTTCTCAGGGAAGGCTACCGATTAAATGAAGAAAAGTTCAAATGCGGATATGATATTGTTGTAGTAGTCAGGGTAAATGGAAAGGATCAAGGATTCCATTCCATGGAGAGTGCGCTTTTGCACTTAGGTAAGTTAACAAAGACCATAAGAAGTGAAGAGAATGAAGACAATATTGGTTAAGATGATTCGGCTTTATCAGAAATATTTATCCCCGTTAAAGAGAACCCGTTGTCCCTATATACCTACGTGTTCTCAGTATGGATTAGAAGCAATTGAGAAGTATGGTGCAGTAAAAGGTAGTTTATTGGCTGGCTGGAGAATATTAAGATGTAATCCATTTTCAAAAGGCGGATACGATCCGGTACCATAATTATTGTTTTATCTTGGAAGGAGATAATTATGCACCACCGTTTTGTATAAAGACGGTATGCTTGAGAGATGAAGGTGACAAACCGGCTATAAGGAGGAAAATATTTTGGTTGCGTTGCTAACAAAGAGTACAATGCCGATTGTAAAATGGGTGGCTGAAGTAATGGGCTGGCTGATGAACGGCATTTACAGTATCGGGGTCACAAACCTTGGCCTCTGTATTATTTTATTTACGATCATTATTTATATGTTCATGACGCCGCTGCAGATCAAGCAGCAGAAGTTCTCTAAGATGAATGCCGTCATGTCCCCGGAATTACAGAAAATAAATAAGAAATATAAAGGCAAAAAAGACCAGAACTCACAGATGAAGATGCAGGAAGAGACCATGGCCGTATATGAAAAATACGGTGTTTCTCCCACCGGAAGCTGTCTGCAGATGGTGATCCAGATGCCTATATTCTTCGCTCTGTATCAGGTAATTATTAATTTGCCGGGATACATCGGAGGAATTAAGCACATGTTCGATGCAGCAGTTGTTAAAATAACAAGTGTTGACGGATATGTGGGTATTATCAGTGATTTTATTAAAGACCATGGTATCAGAAGTTACAGTTGGCCTACAAGCGGCAAGGGTGTTAATGATAATCATGTCGTCGACTTTCTATACAGTCTGTCCCCCTCCCAGTGGTCAGAACTTGGTGATGTGGACAAGTTCAGCGGATTTGCCCAGACTTTAAGTGATACTGCAAATAAGATCCATCCCATGCAGAATTTCCTGGGACTGAATATTGCGGATACACCGCTTTCCCTGATCAAGACAGGGTGGAGTGAGCACACATATCTTCTGATCGCTGCGGCAGTCATGATTCCGGTGTTATCCTGGCTGACTCAGATGCTGAACTTAAAATTAATGCCAACAGCAGCGACAGATGATTCAAACAGCCAGATGAATGCTACAATGAAGGGCATGAACACTTTTATGCCTCTGTTTTCCGCTTTTATCTGTTTCTCATTCCCTGTAGGTATCGGTATCTACTGGATCGCCGGTTCTGTTATCCGCTGTGTACAGCAGCTTGTCATCAACAGACATCTGGACAATATGAACATGGATGATTTCATTAAGAAGAATCAGGAAAAAATGGCTAAAAAGCGTGCAAAAGCCGGACTTCCGCCGCAGAAGATCACTCAGCAGGCCAAGATGAATGTAAGAAACATTGAAGAGCCGAAGAAAACTGCTGCTGAGGACAGAAATGCTGCAGTTCAGAAATCCACAGAATATTATAAGAACGTACAGAATGCAAAACCGGGAAGTTTAGCTTCAAAGGCAAATATGGTTGCTCAATTTGATCAGAAAAACAAATCTAAGAAGAAGTAGCGGTAAGGGGGAAGAAGTATGGAATTCAAAGAATTTTCTGCAAAAACTGTAGACGAAGCGATTACGAAAGCTTGTCTGGATTTTGAGACTTCCAGTGAAAATCTGGAGATTCAGGTTTTATTTGAAGGCAGTTCAGGATTTTTAGGATTCGGAGCCAAACCGGCAAGAGTCAATGTTCGCAGAAAAGAAGTATCCCTACCAGAAGAACCCGTAATTAAAGAGGCTGTTCCGGTAAAAGAAGAGAGAAAAGAAGAAGCAAAAGAGGAAAGAAGAGAAACAAAAAGAGAGTTCAAGAGCGAACCAAAGAAAGAGCCTAAGAGGGAACCGAAAAAAGAAGTCAGAAGAACAGAGGCTCCCAAAGAGGAAGTAAAGCCGCAGCATGAAGAGCGGAAGGTCGTTGAGAGAACAGAAGAAGAGATCACAGCCGTCAAAGCAGACGCAGAGAAGTTCTTAAATGGCGTGTTCAAAGCCATGGAGCTTGAAGTTGAAATTAAGATGGAGTATAAGAGTGCGGAGGGTAACCTGGAAATTGAATTTTTAGGTGAGGATATGGGCATTCTTATCGGCAAGAGAGGACAGACATTGGATTCTCTGCAGTATCTCACAAGCCTTGTTGTAAACAAAGGAAGACAGGGATACATCCGTGTGAAGCTGGATACTGAAGACTACAGAAACAGAAGAAAAGAAACTCTGGAAAATCTGGCAAAGAGCATTGCCTACAAAGTCAGAAAGACCAGAAAACCTGTGTCACTGGAGCCAATGAATCCATATGAGAGAAGAATCATTCACTCTGCATTACAGGGAAACCGTTACGTTGAGACTTACAGTGAGGGCAATGAACCTTACCGTCATGTGGTTGTTAAGCTGAAAAAATAATATATATGAATATTTATTGGTTTTAATTATGATTATTCTAGGTGAAAGCGTGAATAATGGAGATTTAGTTCTCTGCGCTTTCGCCTGGAATTTTTTTGTTGTAAAGGAAAGTATTAAAAAACTTTCAAGTGCAGTAAAAATTGACTATTAATTTACGTTACCTGTGTTAAAGTTGAAATAGAATCAGAGGAGTTGAGAAAAATGGCAGATACCATCGCAGCGATCGCCACAGCCATGACGGCATCGGGAATCGGAATTATCCGTATGAGCGGTCCAAAGAGCCGAAAAATAGTGCAGAAGGTTTACCGCTCCAAAGGCGGCAGAAAGCAGATTGAAAAGGAGCCGTCCCATACGATCCATTATGGATTTATCTATGACGGAGAGGATGAGATTGACGAAGTGCTGGTCATGCTCATGGATGGCCCGAGAAGTTATACAGGTGAGGATACGGTTGAGATAGACTGCCACGGCGGTGTTCTGGCTATGAAGAGGGTACTGGAAACAGTGATAAAGTACGGTGCCCGTCCTGCGGAGCCGGGAGAGTTTACAAAGAGGGCATTCTTAAACGGAAGAATTGACTTATCCCAGGCTGAGGCAGTGATCGACGTTATTAATGCCAAGAATGAATATGCGCTGAAAAGTTCCCTGAACCAGTTAAGCGGTTCGGTGCAGAAGGTGATAAAAGAGATCAGGGAGAACATTATCTACCATATTGCCTATATAGAATCAGCACTGGATGACCCGGAACATGTGAGCATAGACGGATATGGGGAGAATTTGCAAAAAGAAACAGCTATGCTGAAATCTAAAATAGAAAAGCTTCTTCAGACTGCCGACGAGGGAAAGATGATGAAGGAAGGTATTCAGACTGTCATTGTGGGAAAACCAAATGCAGGAAAATCTTCGCTCATGAATCTTTTGGTGGGAGAAGAGAGAGCTATTGTAACGGATATAGCGGGGACCACAAGAGATATTCTGGAGGAGACTATTGTACTGCACGGTATTTCCCTGCGCATGACAGATACGGCTGGTATCAGGGATACAGAGGACCGCGTGGAACAGATCGGTGTGGGAAGAGCAAAAGAGTATGCAAAGGATGCAGATCTTGTACTTTATGTAGTGGATTCCTCTATACCGCTGGATGAAAATGATGAGGAGATCATTTCCATGCTGGAAGGCAAGAAGGCCATAATATTGCTGAACAAAACGGATTTGGATCCCGTAGTTTCAGAGGAAAGCTTAAGGATGCGGATGAGCCATCCTGTTATCCCTGTTTCTGCCAAGGAAGAACAGGGCATTGATGCGTTGGAACAGCAGATCAAGGATATGTTCTTTGATGGAGAGCTTTCCTTTAACGATGAGGTTTATATTACAAATATCCGCCATAAGACGGCTTTGGAGGATGCAAAAAAGAGTCTGGAAATGGTGGAAAACAGTATTGAGCTGCAGATGCCTGAAGATTTCTTCTCGATCGATCTCATGAGTGCGTATGAGAGTCTCGGAAGTATTATAGGAGAGTCCGTAGGGGAAGACCTGGTAAATGAAATATTTTCTAAGTTCTGCACAGGAAAATAGTGATCCGAAGATGTTATCCACAAAAATCTTCTTATTTAGATAAAAATGTGGATAACAATGTAAAAATAGAAGATCCATGTGAACAGATCATGTGAGAAAGGAAGCCATTAAAATGAACAATCTGGTTGAGAATTATGATATAGCCATAGTCGGTGCAGGCCATGCCGGCTGTGAGGCGGCATTGGCATGTGCACGTCTGGGTCTGGAGACCATTATGTTTACAGTCAGTGTGGACAGTATTGCATTGATGCCCTGTAATCCCAACATAGGCGGAAGTTCCAAGGGCCATCTGGTAAGGGAGATAGATGCCCTCGGCGGTGAGATGGGGAAAAATATTGACAAGACTTTTATCCAGTCAAAGATGCTCAACGTGTCAAAAGGACCCGCGGTCCACTCCCTGCGCGCCCAGGCGGATAAGCAGGAGTACACCAGAAGTATGAGAAGGGTACTGGAAAATACAGACCATCTGACAATAAAACAGGCTGAGGTGATGGAAATCCTGGCTGAGGAAAAAAAGATAAAAGGTGTAAAGACATATTCAGGAGCTGTGTATGAGACAAAAGCCGTAGTGCTCTGTACAGGAACATATCTGAAAGCCAGGTGCATTTATGGGGATGTCAGCAGCTATACAGGGCCAAATGGTCTGCAGGCTGCCAATTATCTGACAGATTCATTAAAACATCTGGGTGTGGAGATGTACCGTTTTAAGACGGGAACACCGGCCAGAATCGATAGGAGAAGCATAGATTTTTCAAAAATGGAGGAGCAGTCCGGAGATGAAAGGGTAGTTCCCTTCTCCTTTTCCACAGATCCGGAGGATGTGCAGATCGAACAGGCGTCCTGCTGGCTCACTTACACCAATGAGAAGACCCATGAAATCATAAAAAATAATCTGGACCGCTCACCATTGTACTCAGGTATGATCGAGGGGACCGGACCAAGATACTGTCCCTCTATTGAAGATAAGGTAGTAAAGTTTACGGACAAGAACAGACATCAGGTGTTTTTAGAGCCGGAAGGACTGTATACCAATGAGATGTATGTGGGAGGTATGTCAAGTTCCCTGCCGGAAGATGTTCAGCATGAGATGTATCACTCTGTACCAGGTCTGGAAAATGCAAAGATTGTGAGAAATGCGTATGCCATTGAGTATGACTGCATTAACGCCAGACAGCTTTATCCCACATTGGAGTTCAAGGAGATAAAGGGACTTTTCTCAGGCGGTCAGTTTAATGGCAGTTCGGGTTACGAGGAGGCGGCAGCTCAGGGACTTGTGGCCGGGATCAACGCGGCAATGGAAGTTCTGGGACGGGAAATGCTCATATTGGACCGTTCTGAATCCTACATCGGCGTGCTCATTGATGATCTGGTGACAAAGGAAAACCATGAGCCGTACAGAATGATGACAAGCCGAGCTGAGTATCGTCTGCTTTTAAGACAGGACAATGCAGACCTGCGCCTCAGGGAAAAAGGCTATAAAGTGGGACTGGTCAGTGAGGAGGAGTATCAGTATATACTCTGGAAAAAGAAGAAGATAGAGGAAGAAGCCGCACGTGTGGAAAATACTTTTGTGGGAGCGTCAAAGGAAGTACAGGAGCTTCTGGAATCCTATGGCAGTACGCTTTTGAAGAACGGTTCCTCCCTGGCAGAGCTGATCCGCCGCCCTGAGTTATCATACAAGATTCTTGCTCCACTGGATAAAAAGAGGCCTGAACTTCCGGAAGATGTGGCAGAGCAGGTGAACATCAACATAAAATATGACGGATATATACGCAGACAGTTAAAGCAGGTAGAGCAGTTTAAGAAACTGGAGACAAAACGTCTGCCTGAAGATTTGGATTACGATATGGTAAACGGGCTTAGGATCGAAGCAAAACAGAAGTTAAAGGAATACCGTCCTGTATCCGTAGGCCAGGCGTCCAGAATTGCCGGTGTATCACCGGCGGATATATCGGTTCTGCTTGTGTATATGGAATCTTATAGGAGAAACGCAGTGCATAAGGAGGTGGATGCATGAGTGAAGTGATGGGTCAGACGCAGGAGACATACTGCCTGGATATACTGGAGAATGGCTGCGGGGAGCTGGGATTGTCCCTGACGGATGTGCAGAAGCAGCAGTTTGTGCGTTATTACGAAATGCTGGTGGAATGGAATAAAGTTATGAACCTGACGGGAATCACGGAGTTCGAGGAGGTTTTGACAAAACATTTTGTAGACAGTCTTTCTATTGTTAAAGCTCTGGATATGGCAGAAATAAAATCCTGCATCGATGTGGGTACAGGGGCAGGATTCCCCGGGATCCCCCTTAAAATTGTATTCCCCCATATTCAGATAACACTTCTTGACTCTCTGAACAAACGCCTGAAATTTTTAGATGCCGTCATAGAAGACTTGGGACTTAAAGGGATTCAGACAGTACACGGGCGTGCGGAGGACGGTGCCAGAAGACAGGAACACAGAGGGCAGTATGATCTCAGTGTCACCAGGGCAGTTGCCAGGTTATGTACGATCAGCGAATATTGTATGCCTTATGTAAAAGAAGGCGGCTTCTTTGTAGCTTATAAGTCAGGCAGATTGAAAGAGGAACTTATGGAGGGGAAAAAAGCAGTTTCCGTGTTGGGGGGAAAGCTGGAAAAGACAGTAGAATTCCACCTTCCCGGTACGGATATGGAGCGTTCCCTTGTAGTTATCAAGAAGGCAAAACCGACACCTAAGAGATATCCGCGCAAAGCGGGAACTCCGGCGAAGGAGCCTATTTTGTGAGGTGAGCAGAATGGAAATGAAAGAAAGTCTGAAGAGAAGAGTAGAACTGTTTAAGAAAGAAAATCCTGTTGCTGATAAAGTAAAGGACAGAATAACCGCGCCATCCATGCCTTTCTTTGGGGAGGATATCCTGGAGAAGGCAGTGACTGCCATATTAGAGGGGGAAAATATCCTTCTCTGTGGTGACAAGGCCACAGGAAAAAATGTGCTTGCCGAGAACCTGGCCTGGATTTTCGGGAGACCTCTCTACAATGTATCCTTCCATGTAAATACAGACAGCAGCACTTTGATCGGGACAGATACTTTTGTGGGGAATGAGGTAAAGCTGAGAAAAGGACCTATTTACCAGTGTGCCCGGTACGGGGGATTTGGCATCCTGGATGAAATTAATATGGCAAAAAATGATGCGGTTTCAGTTCTTCACGCAACACTGGATTACAGAAGGGTGATCGACGTTCCGGGATATGACAAAATAGATCTGGATCCTGCAGCGCGTTTTATCGCTACCATGAATTATGGCTATGCAGGAACAAAGGAGTTAAATGAGGCTTTAGTATCCCGGTTTATGGTGATCAATATGCCTTCCATGACAGAGGAAAGGCTTATGGGAATCTTAAAGAGTGCTTTTCCTGACCTGAAGGACACGGCACTGGAGCAGTTTTCCGGACTTTTCCTGGATTTGCAGCTTAAAGCAAAGAATGGGGAGATTTCAACAAAAGCAGTGGATATGCGGGGGCTCATCGGGGCATTGAAGCTGATCAAGGGCGGTTTAAACCCGGTTGACGCTATTGATATGGGAATCACAGATAAATGTTTTGATGCGTTTGAAAGGGAGCTGATCGCTGATATAGTCATGACCCGGATACCGGAGGAGTGGAAAAGCAGCGATGTATTTTAGGCAGATGCATTTGAGGAGATGTATTTTATGGAAAATGAAGAGAGATGGGAAGCAGAGGCAAACCGTCTGGACATCCAAAACAGAGTCAGGAATCTGATGTGGACGGTCAGTCAGGATTATGAACTGGACATTGAGGTGGATCAGGAGTCCTGGCAGAAGTCAAAATACATTGCCTTTTATGATGCTGTTCGGCATGGAGGATTTGCCCGGTATTTCAGTACAGAGGAATACGAGGCTTATATAACAAAAAGGGTTTATGCGGGATGGGAGCCATCTGTACTCCTTGCACTGGGAAAACTGTGTATTGACTGCGCAGTGTATAAAAAGCTGGAAAAGGAACGGCGCGGAATATCATCCATACGCCGCAGAGCTATGCGGGACACGCTGGAAAAGGACAGCATGAGGCTCACACACACGGATTGGGGCAATATTGAGGCATGTTATCTGCGGTATATGCTGGATGGAACAGAGGCTGATGAGAGAAATCAAAGGCTCATAGATCTTATATGTACCCTGGAGGATGCGGAGGATACATTACAGATCGTGAACTGTCTGAGCCGTGTATATGAGTCTGCATACGCAAAGGGATTTACGAAAAAGTTTAAAGGCCTCAGCGAGGAACTCATGGATTCCGGGGAAGAGAATAAGGAGTACACGGATAAAGAATATCTGGAGGAGGAATCTCGGGAGAGTGAGGATGAACATAAAGTAAATCTTTTTACAGATGAGCTGATGGAGGAGGAAGATATGATGAACCGGCACAAGGCTAATGTGATCGTGCTGGATGAGGAATCCTCCTCCCGGATGGAAGAGTATGTGGAGCGTAATTATGGAAAAAGTTATCTCTCTGCCCAGGAACAGAAGCATCAGAACAGCCAGATATGCAGGGGAAACCACGAGGGCAGCCGTCTGCATTTTACTGACGGACTTTTGCACGGGGAATTACAGGACAGCGCGAAAGCGGAGTATGTGAAAAAAGTCCGGGATGAAAATCTCAAAGTGCTGAATCTGAATCAGATGGTGACCAGGCAAAATGTACAGATGCTGGCAAATACATTGAAACGGGCACTTCTCACAAGAAATGAAAAGGAAGTTGTTTCAAGTGAATATGGAAGTATCTGTGCCAGAAAGCTGTGGAATCTGGGAAGGACAGACAACAGAAGGCTGTTTGAGCGCGAAATCATACGGGATAACACAGATTTTGCTGTGGAGGTATTGATTGATGCAAGCGGCTCCCAGCAGGGCAGACAGGCCCTTGTAGCGCTTCAGGGATATATTATCAGTGAAGCTCTGAGTATTGTAAAGATTCCCCAGAGGGTCATGGGATTTTGTACCTTCGGCGATTTTACGATCATGCAGAGGTTCAGGGATTATGAGGATGACAGAGCTGCAAATGAGAGGATTTTTGAGTTTTACGGGTCTGCCAATAACCGGGATGGGCTGGCGGTACGGGCAGCGGCAGAAAGTCTTGAGATGAGGAAGGAAGAGAATAAGATTCTGATCGTGCTCAGTGACGGAAGGCCAAATGATGTGATCGCCGGCAGTCTGCGGGACAGTAAAAAAGAAGCTTACTGTACTGATTTTGCGGTAAAAGACACCGCTGCAGAAGTCCGGAAACTGAGAAATAAGAGAGTTGCGGTTCTCGGAGTGTTTGCAGGGGAGGAAGAGGATCTGCAGGCAGAGAAGAAGATATTTGGGAAAGATTTTGCTTATATCCGGGATATTGGAAATTTTGCAAATGTGGTGGGCAGGTATCTGAAGAGACAGTTGCTGGATGTCTGAAGGCAGCAGGGAATGGGGAAGGACTCCGAGGCTTCGGGAGTGTCTTCCCTATTTTTGTGGAAGGGGGGATAGTAGAAGAGCAGTATTGTGTCAGGTGTGGCAGCAGAAGAAAAAGCATAATGTCGGGTATGGCAGCAGGGGGGGATGGTATAATGTTCGGTGTGGCAACAGAAATAAATGGTATAATGTCAGGCGTGTCGGCAGAGGAAAAAGCATGATGTCAAGTGTGACAGCAGAGAGAAACGGTATAATGTCAGGTGGGCGGCAGTGGAAAAAACAATATGTCGGGCATGACAGCAGCGGGAAAACAAATGTATGTGGTTAAATAATAGGTAAAGGGTGCTTTCTCAGGAATGTTTGGGTGGTGGTAATATTTTCAGAAAGAACGGCATGGTACACGTCCATGCTGGTGTATTTATCATATCGGTAGAGACCTTGGCTCAAGAGGTCTTTTTTTATTGCTGTAATCGCTGTTTTTAAGGATGGGGTCCGACAGCAGCGAGCAGTTATGGCATCGCAGTAAGCTTCGGCTTTGGTGATAGTCTCCTGGTCGAAGAACCAAAGATCAAAGTTCCAGAGTTCGTCCATAAAAATAGCGTGAAAGCCGTGGAACCAGACGGTTTTTCCCTCATCGTTAACTTCTTCACGGGCTTCGTACCAGGTAGGAGAAAAGTTTTTTAGAATATAATATGTAAGATCATGAAGCTTTTCCAGAGTCATGGAATCATTTCTGATGTCAATATCCAGGTCGTTGTAGACCATCATATCCATGCGATAGCTGCCGATAGGATGGGGTTCGCCGTAGGTCTGCAGTTCACTTAAAAGTCCTGTTTCGCAGAGAAGTTTTTCTGCTTTTTCTTTTATTGTCATGTTTTTTCCTTTCATTGTTGTTTTCCATTGTTATCCAGCTTAAATGTTATTCGGCTTAAATGCTGTGGGTGTCAAAGTATACGCGGAAGCGCATTACATCTTCTAAGGTGTGGTGCCACCCGTATTTTTTCAGGTCTATGGTGTGCTCCGGGGTGACGGGAATGCCCTCCTCTTCCAGGAGAGATTCCTGGGTATCAGGGAATGTGAAGGAGGCAGATCCTGAGAGATACCCTCTGTGGTTGACTATACGGTGCGCGGGAATATCCGGAGACGTCAGTTTCTTATTTAGGGCATAGCCTACCTGACGGGAATGTGTGGGAACGCCGCATAAAAGGGCGATTTGGCCGTAGGTGGCAGCTTTGCCGTATGGAATTTGTCCACATACGTATTCTACTCTTTTGTAAAAGTCCATTTATTTTTCTCTCCTGAACATGAGTTTAAGGTAGTGTGTTTTTTTCAAGGTAAGATATTTTTAAAAGTAAGGTGTTTCAAAAAGTAAGTTAATATTAAAGGTAAGACATTTTTAATAGTAAGTCAATGGTAAAGGTAAGACATTTTTAAGGTAAGTCAATAGTAAAAGTAAGGTATTTTTAATGTAAGTCAATAATAAGGAAAGAGAATATTAAAGAAAAGAGATTTTTAAAGGTAAATGCTTTTTTAGGTAAAGTTTTTTAGAGATAAGGAATTTTTAAAGGAAAGAGCTTTTTAAAGGAAAGAGTTTTTTGAAGGAAAGAAATTTTTAAAGAAAAGAACTTTTTAAAGGAAAGAACTTTTTAAAGGAAAGAATTTTTTTAAGGTAGGAGTTTTAAAGTGTAAAGTATTTTAATAGGCAAAGTGTTTTTTAAGAACATAATAGTTTTTACAAAAAGTCAATAAACGAGAGTTTTTAATTGTAATGATTTTGTCGATTATTGTGTGATTTGTTAGAATGCTTAAAAAATTTTCTGGATAAAAAAGGTCTGGTAATAATTCACAGAAAAATCACAGTCTTATCTAATTTTTATCACAATTAAAAAATAGAATAAGAAAGGTCATAAATAACTATTTAGCAGGCCTGTTCATCTACTGCGCCGGCCGTGGAAGAATCTTCTTATGGAAAAATCATTTTGCGGCAGGCAAAATTCCATTAAAATATCAATTTTACATGGAGTTTTTCTGTAATTGTAGAGGCGCTGAACAGTTATGCTCAGAATTTGGAAGCACAAGATTAAAGGAGGGAACATTTTGATTGAAGTAAGGAATCTGGTAAAGAAATATGGAGATCATGTGGCAGTGGATCACCTGAATTTTACCGTGGAAAAAGGTAAAATTTATGGTTTTCTGGGGCCGAATGGTGCAGGAAAATCCACCACTATGAACATGATCACAGGTTATATTGCGTCCACAGAAGGAGATATTCTGATTGATGGACATAATATCCTGGAAGAGCCTGAAAAGGCTAAAAAATGTATCGGTTATCTGCCTGAACTACCACCTTTGTACCAGGATATGACAGTATTAGAATATCTTAAGTTTGTTGCGGAATTAAAATCCATTCCAAAGGGAGAATTTGAAAGAAACATATCTGAAGTTATGTCAACTACTAAACTGGAGGAGATGAAATACAGACTGATCAAGAACCTGTCTAAAGGGTATAAGCAGAGAGTAGGTCTGGCACAGGCTCTTTTGGGGTATCCTGAAATTATTATTCTGGATGAACCAACAGTCGGACTTGACCCGAAACAGATTATTGAAATCAGGGATTTGATCAAGAATTTAGGAGAAAAACATACAGTTATCCTCAGTTCACATATCCTTTCAGAGGTCAGTGCTGTATGCGATTATGTACTTATTATTGACCATGGCAAACTGGTTGCCAGTGATTCTCCTGAAAATCTGAGCAAAGTCATGACCGGAGCAAATTCCCTGGAGCTAACGGTAAAAGGTCCTGAGGAAGAAATCAGGAAAGCACTTGATATTGTGGATAATATTGAAGAGCTTATCTATCATGAGTCCATGGTAAAGGATTCCTGTGATTTTACTGTAAAGATAGCAGGGGACCAGGATGTAAGAGAAAACATATTCTTTGCCCTGGCAGAAGCCAAATATCCTATCTTAAAGATGCAGTCAACAAATATGACACTGGAAGAGGTGTTCCTGAAACTGACAGATAGCGGGGAGGAAAAAGAAGATGCTGGCAATATATAAGAAAGAAGTGAAGAGTTATCTTACATCTATGGTTGGATATGTCTTTATGGCATTTATATTACTAATATTAGGAATTTATTTTACAGCGTATAACTTAAACTATGCAACACCGGATTTTGGAACTACTTTAAGTTCAGTTACTTTTATATTTTTGATCATCACACCTGTTCTGACCATGAGAATTTTGGCAGAGGAGAAGAAAAATAAGACGGATCAGCTCCTTTTTACATCACCGGTGTCAGTTTGGAAAATTGTACTGGGTAAGTATTTGGGAATGGTTACAATTTATGCAATCCCTGTAGTAGTTGCCGCATTTTACCCTCTTATAATGGGAAAATACGGGACGGTGTCGTATCCTATGGCATATACCGCTGTAATCGGTTTTTTCTTTCTGGGATGTGCGGACATTGCTGTAGGCCTGTTTCTCTCATCTGTTACGGAAAGTCAGGTAATTGCGGCAGTTCTGACTTTTGGCGTTCTTTTCTGCAGCTATGTGATGAACGGCATTGAATCTTTCTTTTCACAGACAGCGGTAAGCTCTATGCTGGCCTTTGTGGTGATTGCCCTTATTATTGCGTTCATTGTTTATCAGATGACAAGGGATGCGGTACTAACAGGAATTGTAGGTGTTATTCTGGCAGGGGGGACACTTGTTCTGTACTTTGTAAAATCATCTCTTTTTGAAGGCGCTATTCAAAAAGTTTTGGATTTATTAGCAATTGCAAATCATTTTGATAACTTTGTCGGCGGTATACTGGATGTGACAGGAATCGTATATATGCTTTCCGTGATATGCATTTTTGTATTTCTGACAATTCAATCCATACAAAAACGGCGTTGGAGCTGATTATGGAGTCGAAGAAAGGAGAAAATGCAGACATGAAAGAGTCAAAAGGTAATATTAGTAAGAAAAAAATTAATATAAAAGATATTATTAGTAATAATAAGGAAAACAGACGAAAAAACAAGAAAAATCTGAAACATGGAACATACAGTCTGGGAGTTGTTGCGGTTTTTATTGCAATTCTGGTAGTGGTAAACCTACTGATTCAGGAACTGCCATCGAAATTCAGAGAGATAGATCTGAGTACACAAAAAATGTACACGATTGGAGATCAGACAAAGAAGCTGCTGAAAAACCTGGATAAAGATGTCACTTTGTATTATATAGCACAAAATGGTTCTGAGAGCAGTGATATAGAGAAACTGTTGGAGAGGTATGAGGAAAATAGTAAACATTTAAAAGTTGAGAAAAAAGATCCTGCTGTCAATCCAAAGTTTACTTCCCAATACACCACAGAAGGCGTAAATAATAACAGTATTATTGTAGTCTGTGATGATAAGAGCAAGGTAGTTGATTACAATTCCATGTATGAGACATCTGTAAATTACCAGACGTATACAAGCGAAGTCACCGGGTTTGATGGGGAAGGCCAGCTTACAAGCGCAATCAATTATGTGACATCAGACAATATGCCTGTTATGTACACGCTGGAAGGCCACGATGAGTCTACTATGAGTGATTCTCTAAAAGATATGATACAAAAAGCAAATATAGATATTCAATCGCTGAATCTGCTCACAATGGATGCTGTTCCGGAAGATGCAGACTGTTTGTTTATATTTGCACCGTCAAAAGATATTTCAGAGGATGAGGCCAATAAAATCATATCTTACTTGGAAAATGGAGGAAAAGCTCTTATTGTATCTAATTATACAGGAAAAGATATGCCAAACTTTGCGTCAGTTTTAGAAAATTATGGTGTGAAGACCGCAGATGGTATTATACTTGAGGCGGACTCTAATCATTATATCTCTCAAAACCCGTCATATCTGCTTCCTAATATAGAAAGTAATGATATAACTTCAAATCTTTCTTCTGGCAGCCGTTATATTCTTATGCCCTTGGCGCAGGGTATCAAGACGGTGGATAACTACAGGGATACGCTTAAAATTCAAAATATTTTAACCACATCTGACAGTTCATATTCTAAGGTAAATGTGGAAAACATGCAGACTATGGAGAAAGAAAGTGGAGACATTGATGGGCCATTTAATGTAGGCGTGGCAATCAGTGAAGATTTAGATAATGATAAGCAGACACAGATTGTATATTATTCTTCAGAAACATTGTTTAACGATAATATGAATACTATGGTATCAGGTGCAAACTTTGAGCTGATTTCCGCATCTGTTAACTGGATGTGTTCAAATGAGGATGGAAGTACAATTTCTATACCGAGTAAGAGTATGGATACCACTACATTGACGATACCTGCAGCAGATGCTAGCTTTTGGAGTATATTCGTCATGGCTGTGGTTCCGGCATTTTTGATAATTTTAGGCGGTGGAATTTGGATGAAGAGGAGAAAACAGTAAATGAAGAAAAAAAATACAGCACTAATTGCAGGCATTGTAGTGTTAGCTCTGCTGCTGGTATTTTATATGATTCTTCATAACAGCGGCAAAGAAGATAGTCAGGAAAATGAAAAAGAATCAGAAACGGCATTCGAGACTGTTATAGATGATATCAGTGAGGTTGTAATCCAATCAGGTGATAATAAGTATAACTTTACAAAAGCAGAAGATACGTGGAAGTATGACGGCGATGAAAGTTTTCCACTGGATCAGTCAGCTTTTGAAGATATTATCAAAAAGTTTGAAAAAATAGCCGCTGATAGAACCTTAGAAGGTCAGGATAATGTATCAGAATACGGACTTGACAATCCAACTGTAACTGTGAGCCTAAAAGATAAGGACGGAAACGAGCAGACACTGCAGTTTGGTGATACAAATTCTGTTACCAGCAGTAGTTATATGACAGTAAATGGTGATAATAAAAAAATATATATGGTACCCTCCACTATTGTCACATCTCTGCAGTTTGATTTAAATGATTTGGCAGAGAAAGAGAAATTTCCAAGTATTTCAGACATCACAGGTGTATCTATAAATAAAAATGGCCAGACATTTACAATTGCAAAAGACAGCGCTTCCGGTACAGGTTGGAGTGTAACAGGCTGGGATGGAACAAAAAAAGATGCAGGCAGTTCTCAAGTATCAGAATATACAAAGCCTATAACAAGTATGTCATGGACCGGTTTTATAAGTCAAAATACAGAAGATTTGAGCCAATATGGACTTGATGCTCCTACTGTTGTGACTATTGATTATCAGGTTACTGAAACAAAATCTTCTGATGATGCGGAGGACAACAGTGACCAGGTGGATTCTGATAAAGATACTGCTTCTGAAAGTGAAAATACAGAAGATGTTGATACCGAGGATAAAGTGACTGTTGATAAACAGGAAATTTTGTCAATAGGAAGTCAAACAGAGGATGGCAGCTATTATGCTAAACTTGCAAATCAGTCAGGAATTTATACATTAAGCGAGTCTGTTGTTGATTCACTTCTAAATGCTGAAGTAAATCAATTTTTAAGTACCTATATTTCTGATTATATTTTTGCTGATTTAGATAAAGTCACTATTGAAAAGGATGGAAATACTTACGAGTTTACCAAAAAAACAGAGGAGAAGCCAGTAGAAAGCAGTAGTGACAAGGAAAAAGCAGATAATACGGAGAAAACAGAGGATACTAAAGAATCAAATAATTCAGATACAGCAAAAGAAACAACAACTGTAACAACTTACTATATGAACGGAAATGAAATTGAACTAAATGATTTTTCTGAGTTTTATAGCCTGATAAGCAGTATGGAATGCCAGGAATGGTTAGATACAGTGCCGGATGTTGAAAATACACCCGAAATGTCAGTTCATTTCTTTAAAGAGAATGGTGTTGATGTTACCGTTGCGTACTATGCTTATGACTCTAATTTTTATCTTGTAAAAGACAGCAAAGGAAACGCATCTTTGGTAAATAAGATGAAAATAAAAGAATTGACAGATGCTTTTGATGCTTTTTTGGATAAGCAAAATAGTAAATCATAAAAATGAGCTGTTATAATCTGAAGAATAAACTAAAACTTATATTTAAGAAGGTTCCAGAAGACGATGATGTGTCTATTGATTTATAATTCTTAAGAATAAGAGGTATTAAAAATGTATTGTTGTATTATTTTCTATTGTTTAGTGAGAAATGTATGATTATACAAATCTTTAAAAATATTATGGCGGTTTAATACCTGCTCAGTATCCTAAGGGGTATAGGTAATTATAACTTAATAGACATTGACAATGGAACTTTTCCCTTAATCACTAAATGTTTTCTTATAGTTTGAGCGGGAAAGTACAGAACTAGCAATAGCAGCGGATTTTTATACTAAAAGATAGTATATTAATAAGAAAGGCAATGTAGTAATCCAACACTACATTGCCTTCTTATGTTTCACGTGAAACATTTAATCAAGAAATATATTTAACTGTTCCATAAGAGCATCCGGTGCTTCCATATGAGGAAGATGTTTTGCTCCTTTCAAGCTGATTGCCTCAACTGCAGGGTTACATTCTGTATACTGAGATATAATATCTTTACTGTCTCTCTCAGCTTCTCCCTCAATGATAAAAATACTCTGATCAATCGCTTTTAATGCATGATTTATATTATTGTTGGTATATCTTCCTATCATGCTGGAGAGAAGGTATCTTGAACTACTCATACCCTTGTGTGCGGATTCATAATAAGTATCAAGCCACTCGGCAGTCATATTAAAGGGATTATAAAGATACTGTTCTGTAAATAACAACTGAATATTGCTTTGACAAGTGATCATGTTGTAAACTAAAGTACCAAAAACAGGAATCTCCAACAAAAACTTATACAATTTACTTTTTTTGTCAGGAATTTTGTTTAAGGTGCTAAGAGCAGGCGGATTTATCATAATAATTTTACCAAATAGATCAGTTTCATTATGACAAGCCATCAAAGCAAAAGAACCTGAATACCCACTGGTTATAACATCAGTTTTTTCATGAATAACATTCTTTATAAAATCGGAAATAACCTGTACATATAAATAATTTGTATAAGTTATCCTCTGCTTGTCGGATCGACCGCATCCCAGTAAGTCAATAGTATAAACAGTATGATTTTCGGCTAACTTATCGACAATTTTATTCCACTCATATGCAGAACTATATACCGTCAAATCATGTACCAGTAAAACAGGGGTCCCAGAGCCAGTCTTTTTGTAATATATCTTGCCGAACCGCCAATTATAATAATTGTTAGCTGTGGACTTCAACATTTCTTTCAACACAGCAGTTCCAAATATAAGGCGATTAATCACATATATAATACCTGTAGCAATAGAAAAAAGTATACTTGCTGTAATTAGTTTATGCCTTGATTTTTTCATAAAACCGTCCACCTCCCAAAAAATAATATACTAATATTATAAAACATTAAAGTCAATTATACAAGTTTAAAATAATTGACAGTTAAATACCTATCAGTAGCACTAAAAACGGTTGCAATGCTGATATACTACTTCTAGTGTTAACATGTATATATTAATATATGAAATATCATTATATTGAAGAAAAAAATTAATTCCTAAATCAAATAAAAAACTTGTTTTTAGATGATCTTACTTAATGATGAATAATTTTATTAGCAGTTGTTTTTGCTTTTTAAATATACTAGGTACTAATTCAAGGTATTGATATGATAAGCGCACAGATGTGTAAATATGATATAAAAGAAAATAGTTAGATAACAAGATGTTTCACGTGAAACATCTTGTTATTTAAGTTGCTGCTCTTTAGAAAGTATTAAGCTAGGTGTTTTATAAGAAAGATGACGAAAGTAAAAAAAATAAAAAATAGAAAAAGTAAATAAACAGAAGAACAATAGTATAATTTATTATTGCTTTCAATAAGCTGTGCGTCACACTTTGTGGGAGATTTAGTTCTAATAAGGGGATGCGTAGCGGGCTGCGTTGACCAAATTGAATCAAATTTCCCACAAGAGGGGTGTGCAGATTGTCTAAATAAATTACTAAACACACTTTATGTCAAATGTATTATATCTAACATGTATTATTTAAATTTAGATCTTATACAAACATGTTCGTTAGCTTTTACGGAAACTTAAAGTACGTCTATACTATAAACAAACATAACGAGCAACAGCAACACCCTCAAAATTGTATATGAAAAAACATACAAATAAAACCGACATCAAAGAAAAACAGGTTGAGAAGGAGAGGCGGGGCAGAGGGCGGAGGAGAGTGATGTCACAGTAGAGCGTTCGGAAGATACACCTGCCCCAGACACTTAATAAGGAGCCGTTGCCGACGAATTTAGTGACTAGGAGCCGGTTAGCTTCCGGACAGCGAAACGCTTCACTCTCCTCCGCCCTCTGCCCCGCCTCTCCTTCTCAACCGTCCGCCCTCACCTATTTTTTCATATACAATATAACCAATAAAATACTAATAAAAAAATGTTTCACGTGAAACATTTTTATGGAAATACTCCACAATTAATGCTATAATAAACACGTATATCATAATAAAAAACAAATTAAAAACTTTTCCACACAGATGAAAAGAGGAGAGTATAATTGGGAAGAATTATAGCTATAGCAAACCAAAAAGGCGGCGTAGGTAAATCTACAACAACCATTAATCTTTCCGCCTGCCTGGCAGAAATGAATCAAAAAGTCCTCATTATAGATATCGACCCTCAGGGAAACACTACAAGCGGCGTAGGAGTAGAAAAAGAAAACCTGGATGCCACATTGTATGAGCTGCTTCTTGGAGAATGCGATTTATCTGACTGCCTGATTGAAAACGTATTTGAAAATTTATCCATCATTCCGTCTAATGTCAATTTGGCTGGAGCTGAGATTGAATTAGTAGGAGTAGAAGACAGAGAATACTTACTGAAAAATCATATTGACGGCATAAAAGACAAATATGATTTCATCATTATGGATTGCCCTCCATCGCTTAATATTTTAACAATTAATGCAATGACAACAGCAGATTCCGTTCTTGTTCCTATTCAGTGTGAATATTATGCTTTGGAAGGACTTACACAGCTTATTCATACTATTGAATTAGTACAGGAGCGTCTAAATCCTTCCCTTGTTATGGAAGGAGTAGTATTTACCATGTATGATGCAAGGACGAACCTCTCCCTGCAGGTAGTAGAGAATGTGAAGAGTAATCTGAACCAATCCATCTACAAAACAATAATACCGAGAAATGTTCGTCTTGCAGAGGCACCCAGCTATGGCCTGCCGATTACATTATATGATAAAAAATCTGTAGGAGCGGAGAGTTATAAGCTTCTTGCAGAGGAAGTTTTACATAAGGGGGATGAAGAATGGCAGTAAGAAAAGGTGGACTTGGAAAAGGATTAGATTCCATGATTCCGGACAGTAGTGCCAAAGTTAAAAAGAAAAATCCTGTTCCGGCACCTGCTGTAAGTACAAATGAAGTTGACATAAAAGATGAGAAATCTATTCAGATGATTAAAATGACTATGATAGAGCCAAACAGAGAGCAGCCCAGAAAACAGTTTGGGGAAGATGCTCTGCTGGAACTGGCAGAATCAATAAAGCAGTTTGGAATTTTACAGCCGCTTCTTGTACAGAAAAAAGGTGATTATTATGAAATCATTGCAGGGGAGCGGAGATGGAGAGCTTCTAAGCTGGCAGGTGTAAAAGAAATTCCTGTTATCATAAAAGAATTTTCAGACCAGGAGGCTGTAGAGATTTCTCTGATAGAGAATATCCAGAGAGAAGATCTGAATCCCATTGAGGAGGCAGTGGCTTATAAACGTCTTATGGAAGAGTTTCATCTAAAACAGGATGCCATTGCGGAGAGAGTGTCAAAAAGCCGTACTGCTGTGACGAACTCTATGCGGCTTTTAAAACTTGATGAGCGTGTTCAACAAATGCTTATTGATGAAATGATCACAACAGGACATGCCAGGGCACTTCTGGCAATAGAGGATTCTGAAATTCAGATCATGGCAGCTACAAAGGTATTTGACGAGAAACTGAGTGTCAGAGAGACAGAAAAAATGGTCAAAGAAATTCTGAATCCGGCACCGGAAAAACAGGAAAAACCGGTAGACGAGGCACAAAACCTGGTATACCAGCAGTTGGAGGAAAAGATTAAGCAGATCATCGGTTCCAAGGTAGAAATACACCGAAAGAACAACGATAAGGGGAAAATAGAAATCGAGTATTACTCCAAAGATGAGTTGGAGCGTATTGTAGAACTGCTGGAAACGATTAGATAAAATAAGGGAGTTGTGAACAACAGATGAGTAGTTTATTAGAAAGCCTTCAGTCTCACTCAGGAATATTGATGGTTTTACTGCTGATCGTAGTAATTATACTGCTGATTTGCGTATTTAACCTTTCATTAGGACTGAACCGGCTAAACAGAAAATATACGCTGTTCATGAAGGGAAAGGATGGACAATCCCTTGAACGGCTGTTTAAAAGAAAATTTGACTTGATCGAGAAATTAGTGCGCTCCACAGATGACAATGGGGAGGAAATTGACAAAATATGGAAAGTAATGGATAAGTCCCTGAACAAATATGGTATTGTCAAATATGATGCCTTTGAGGATATGGGTGGAAAACTTAGCTTTGTACTTGCCATGCTTGACAAAAATAATACAGGTTTTTTGCTGAATGCTATACATAGCAGAGAAAATTGCTTTCTTTACATTAAAGAGATAGTAAATGGGGAATCCTATGTAGTATTGAGTGAAGAAGAGGTGGAAGCACTGAGACAAGCTGTAAACTTTGGCATTTTACAGGAAACAGAATTAGAGGATTGATCATAGCGATTCATTTGACTGTATTGTTATGATTAATTATGTAAATAATCATATGTAAATAGCGATATATATAACCATATGTAAATAGCGATATATATAACCATATGTAAATAGCCATATATATAACCATATGTAAATAACCATATATATAGCCATATGTAAATAACGATATGTAAATAACCATATATAAATAACCATATATAAATAGCCATACAAAAATAACCATATGTAAATAACCATATGTAAATAAACAATAAGTAAATAAACATAAGTAAATAAACAATAAGTAAATAAACATAAGTAAATAAGCACATGTAAACAAAGCTATATAAATAAGATTATGTAAACTATAAAAAACGCTAGAAAGCTAGAAACAACATACAAAAAGCTATATAAACAATATACAGAAGTAAAATAAAAGTCATGTAAACAAACTAGCGAAAACAAAAGGAGAACAGAAATGTTAGACATTAAATTTTTAAGAGAAAACCCTGATATTGTAAAACAGAATATTAAAAATAAATTCCAGGACAGCAAACTGCCGCTTGTAGATGAAGTCGTTGAACTGGACAAAAGGAATCGTGACATTAAAAAAGAAGTGGAAGCTCTGAGAGCAGAAAGAAATAAAATCTCCAAAATGATTGGCGGTCTTATGAAGGAAGGCAGGAAAGAAGAGGCAGAGGAGGTAAAAAAGAAAGTTACAGCCAATGCTGAAACTGTAGAGCGTCTGTCTGCTGAGGAGAGAGAAGTAGAAGAGAAGATCAAAACCATAATGATGACCATTCCGAATATTATTGACCCATCTGTGCCTATTGGCAAAGATGATACGGAAAATGTAGAGGTTCAGAAATACGGTGAGCCGGTAGTTCCTGATTTTGAAATTCCGTACCACGCGGAAATCATGGAGAGTTTCAACGGCCTTGATCTGGACAGTGCCAGAAAAGTAGCAGGAAACGGATTTTACTATCTTATGGGGGATATTGCAAGGCTTCACTCTGCTGTTATTTCCTATGCAAGAGACTTTATGATAAACAGAGGATTTACTTACTGTGTTCCCCCGTTTATGATTCGCAGCGATGTGGTGACAGGAGTTATGAGTTTTGCTGAGATGGATGCCATGATGTATAAGATTGAGGGGGAAGACCTCTATCTGATCGGAACCAGTGAGCATTCCATGATTGGTAAATTCATTGACACTATTGTACCTGAAGAAGAACTGCCAAAGACTCTCACAAGCTATTCTCCGTGCTTCAGAAAAGAAAAGGGAGCACATGGACTGGAGGAGCGCGGTGTATACCGTATACACCAGTTTGAGAAACAGGAAATGATCGTTGTATGTAAACCAGAGGAAAGCAAAGAATGGTTTGATAAATTGTGGCAGAATACAGTAGATTTATTCCGTTCTTTGGATATTCCGGTTCGTACACTGGAATGCTGCTCCGGGGATTTGGCAGATTTGAAGGTGAAATCTGTGGATGTAGAAGCATGGTCACCAAGACAGAAAAAATATTTTGAAGTAGGAAGCTGCTCAAATCTGGGTGATGCGCAGGCAAGAAGATTAAAAATCCGTATAAATGGGAAAGATGGCAAGTATCTGGCGCATACCTTAAATAATACAGTTGTTGCTCCACCTAGAATGCTGATCGCGTTTCTGGAAAACAACCTGCAGGCAGACGGCTCTGTAAGGATTCCCGAGGCACTGAGACCTTATATGGGCGGAATGACAGAAATAAAATAAGCAATAAATAGAATAAAAAACAGACAGAATAAGAAACAGGCAGAATAAAAAACAAACAGAATAAGAAACAGACAGAATAAGAAGCAGACAAAATAAAGCGCAAACAGAATAAGAAGCAGACAAAATAAAGAGCTGACAGAATAAAAAACAAACAAAGTAAGAGACATACAGAGTATAAATTAAATATTATTTAAACTAAGTTATGTAAATCTTAACCAGACGGAGGTACGTATTTGCACAGTTATTTAAAATCCATTGGTTTTTCTGGGATTAACGGAAAAAAAGAGGTGGATCGGATTCTTAAAGATGTGATTTCACATTATGATGAGAAGACGGTGATCGAGGACAGAAAAAACCATCTGTTTGCGGAAATCTCAAAAACCTATGGCTGTGATTTTGGAATAACGGTCTGCGGAGAATATGATGAGAATAATGAATTCCAGATGGAATATTATTTTCCCTATTTCCGCGGTACCGGAATTACCACCCAGGAGGATGTGGTAATTGAAAAACATGCGGGAAAAGAATCTTATGCAGGTGCCTGTGATGATGTGAGAATTGGAGTGACCATTATATTTTATCTGCAGAATGCAGGGGAATATCTCACAGAGAGAAGCCATGGGAATTATTCCAGAGGATCCTACGCCATTACCCTTGCGGCTCTGGCTAAGGAGGGAAAGATTCTTCTTCCTGTCACAAAGGATGAAAAGCAGGAAAAAGAAGAGAAGGAAAATACCATTAACCGCAACCGCATGATCGCGGCGGCCCGCAACGGCGATGAGGATGCTATGGAAAATCTTACGATGGAGGATATTGATATCTATTCCATGATTTCCGGAAGAATCCCCAACGAGGATGTGTACTCTATTGTAGATACATATTTTATGCCGTACGGTATGGAATGTGACCTGTACAATGTCATGGGCGAAATTATGGACTGTTCCAGAGTGAGAAATGTCATGACAAATGAGGAAGTCTACGAACTCAGAATTGCATGTAATGATCTGGAAATTGATGTCTGTATCAACACCAGTGACCTGATGGGAGAACCTGAGGTTGGCCGGCGCTTTAAGGGTGTGATCTGGCTTCAGGGAAGCATTCATTTTTGATTATATTTTTAATTGTATTTGTAGTTACATTTGCAATTATATTTGCAGTTACATTTGCAGTTATATTTGCAGTTACATTTACAATTGCGCAGAAGCTGTATTTTGAAAAAGCACAGAGTATAATTTAAAACAAAATTAAGATTTAGGAAAATGAGGTATCGGAGTTTATTCCGGTACCCTTTTTATTGTCTGGGAAAGTGTATAAGACGCTGCTGTGCAGTAAACAGGGGGTATCATACAGGATATTTACTGCTATGTAATGCACCAAAAAAATCTATTTTGGGGTTCGTGGAATTGCATAAGGCAGAGTCAAATACATTGACGATTATGTGCATTCAGCACTATAATAAGTGTATTAACGGGTAAACACGTCGGAGGTTGTATGGATAAGCTATCAGGAAATGAAAACAGTAAAATATATATTGTAAATAGTGATTACAGGATTGTCAGCTGCAATGAGGAGCTGAAAAAAACATTTCCTGAACTGGAGTGCGGGCAGATATGCTATGAGGCTCTGTGCGGCGAGGAGGAGCCGTGCAGAGAGTGCCCGGTTGCCCGGAAAGCCAGGGATAATGCCGTTTTCTACAATAAAAAGGTTAAGAAATGGGTGGAGATCAATTCCGGTGCCATTGACTGGCCGGGGGCCGGAGTATGCAGTATGGTCCTGGCAAAAGAGATACATGAGGGAAACAAAAGCCTGTTCTTTAATCTGACAAGTCTTACCGCGTATGATGAGCTGTACGAGCTGAATCTTACACAGAATACATATAAAACGCTGTATCAGATGCAGGGAAAATATCCTGCAGTTCCCGCGTCAGGGAGCCTTACACAGATACTTCGGGATATGGGAGACCATCTGATCCACCCGGATGACAGAGAGGAATATTTTGAATTCTGGAATCTGAATGATATCCTGGTAAGAATGTCAAAGGAATCTGCTGAAAATGTGCTGCGGCTGCAGTGCAGAAAAAAGATGCAGGACGGCCGGTACTGCTGGGTTCTCCAGATGGTTGTGCCCCTTCGGTACCAGGTCGGCGGAGATAACATTATTATGTGCTTTATCCAGGATATCAATAACCAGAAGGCAAAACAGATAAACCAGGAGAGGCAGAGCCTGATCCAGGAAAACTATTATGACAGTCTGACAGGACTTTATAAGAAAAATGTCTTTTTTGCCAGAGCGGAGGAACTGCTAAAAAGGGGCGGAGATAAAAAATACTGCCTGATGGCTGTTGATATAGAACATTTTAAAATATTTAACGAATGGTATGGACAGGAGGCGGGGGATAAGTTTCTTGTAAGAGTGGGTGAGTTCCTGAAAGAGGCTCAGGAAAAAGACCATGGAGTTGCCGGATATATTGGTGATGATGATTTTGTGATCATACTGCCGGACAACAAAGTGGCTCTGAAATCCCTGCAGAACGATATCCTGCACTATGTAAGGCAGTACGGAGGGAACGCGGGCTTTCTCCCTGCCTTTGGTATGTATGAGATCACAGATATCAATTTACCGGTAAGCACCATGTGTGACAGGGCATCTATAGCGCTGGCATCTGTGAAGGGAAATTATGCAAAGCGTGTTTCCTGGTATGACGCGGCAATGATGCAGAAAATAGAAGAGAACCATTTACTTTTATCGGAAGTACAGAGAGCGCTTACCAACGGTGAATTTGTATTTTACGCACAGCCAAAATGCAATATGATGACAGGAAAAATCATAGGACTGGAATCACTTGTCAGATGGATCCACCCTGAAAGGGGTCTGGTACCTCCAAACGAATTTATACCGGTTCTGGAGAACAGCGGATTTATTGCAAACCTGGATATTTATATCTGGGACAAGGTATGCGGATGTGTCAGAAACTGGCTGGACAGGGGGAACCGGGCAGTTCCTATTTCTGTGAATGTGTCCAGGATCGACATTTATACAGTTGATGTGGTGGCGTGTTTTTGCGGTCTGGTGGAGAAATACAGGCTGGACCCTTCCCTCATAGAAATAGAGATTACAGAGAGCGCCTACGCAGAGAATTATAACATCATCAAAGAGACGGTGGAGGAACTGAGAAAGTCAGGCTTTACGGTTTTGATGGATGATTTCGGGAGCGGATATTCTTCCCTTAATATGCTCAAAGATGTGAATGTGGATATTCTCAAAATAGATATGAAATTCCTGGATATGAGTGAAGAAAGCGCTGACCGTGGAGTAGGAATCCTGGAGGCTATATCAAGTATGGCACGCCTTATGGGAATCCGTGTCATCGCAGAGGGTGTGGAGACAAAGGAACAGGTGGATTTCCTTCTTGATATGGGATGTATTTATGCCCAGGGGTATTATTTTTACAAGCCAATGCCTGTGGATGTATTGGAACCTCTGCTTGAAGATGTTAATAAAGTGGATTTCAGAGGAATTAAGGCCAGAGCGATCGAGAGATTCCGCATAAAGGATATATTCCGGGAAAATGTGTTCAGTGAGACCATGATGAATAATATTCTTGGAGGAATCGCATTTTACCATGTGTTCCGGGATGAAGTAGAGCTGGTGCGTGTCAATGAGCAGTATTACAGAATAATGGAGACAGATCCCGTGGACCTGGAAGAAAATAAAATGAATATCCTCCGGTATGTATATGAGGATGACAGGAGCACAATGCTGCATATTTTCCGGGAGGCATATGAGAAGACGGCAACAGGAGCGGGAGGGGAAATCAGACGTCTGAAAGGAAACGGGAAAACCATCTGGCTGCATATCCATGTATTTTTTCTGAAGGAACAGGATGGGCACAGATTCTACTATGGAGCTGTCAGTGATGTGACGATGCAGAAAGAGAGGGAGGCTATGCTGGAGTCATCTCAGAGAGCACTCTCTGCTGTTCTGAATGTATCGGAGAATGATGAATCTTTTATGAAACTCACAGAGGATAACAGAAAGACGGCCTCCACCATATTTGCCCAGATGTCCCCGGGAGGCATGATCGGAGGATACTGCGAAGAGGGATTTCCGCTTTATTTTGCCAATTATGAAATGGTCCGTCTGTTGGGCTATGAAAGTTTCGAGGAACTCAAAGCAGCTATCAAAGGCTTGGTGGTCAATACCATACATCCGGAAGACAGGAGGCGTGTAGCAGAGGATATAGGAGAGTATTCTCCCGGTGTGGAATATACCACAACGTACCGTATGCCAAAAAGAGATGGGACCTGGTTCTGGACACTGGATAAGGGAAAAATCATACGCGCAGAGGATGGAAGACTGGCGATCGTCAGTGCGTGTACGGACATTTCAGAGACAATGATGGTACAGCAGCAGCTGGCAGAAAGAAATGCCATGCTTCTTCGTCAGAACCGGGAACTGATGTTTTTGAATTACGATATGCCAGGAGGGTATCATAGGTGCGCGGATACGCCGGAGTACGATTTTCTGTATATTAGTGATAAATTCCTGGAGATGTTCGGATATACAAGGGCTGAGATAGAGGAACGGTTCCAGAATAAATTTATGCGCATGGTACATCCCAATGACCGGCATCTGGTCCTGGACGGTGTGAATTTTCTCAGCAGCAACACAAAACTGCATAATCTGGAGTACAGGATACTGGGAAAACAGGGGTATGTATGGGTTATTGACCAGAGCAGATATATGCATTTTAATGGCACGTCATTTTTGCAGGGAGTAGTCATAGATGTGACGGAGACAGTTGAGCTGAGAAATAAAATGCGTATGCTCATGGAAAATTCGCCGGATAATGTGGTGATGGTCTATTACAAGGACGGCATATTCAGCTATGATATTCTGGGTGACGGACTTTTCAGGGAATTGGGATATACAAAGGAAGAGTATGAAAATCCTTGGAAAAAGGGGCAGGAGCTACAGTTTACAAGAGAGAGGCTGGAGGAGGCCATCAAGTCGGGAAGAAATTATCAGGATACGATAGAACTGAGAATGCCGGACAATATGAAGATATGGCTCAGTATAGACGGAAGATTTATCGGAGAAAATGAAGAGGGTATCATATACCTGTGCATTTACAAGGATGTGTCTTCGATCAAGAGAAAAGAACATGAACTTTGGCTTATAAGAAAAGAAATCGAGAGTATTCTCCGCCTGGCAGACATCAACGGCTGGGAGTGGGATATCAGGAGAAATCTGCTTACCTTGTCTGATATACAGCATTTAAAGTCAGGAAAAGAGCAGGATACTTCCCAACTGGTAAAAAACTTCCCGTTTTGTTTTCTGGAAAAAGATCGTATTCCGGAGGAATACAGGGGTCATTTTATAAGTATGCTGAAAGAATTGTGTAAAAAGGTATCCGGGGGCAGTGCGGAGTGTATCTTTCCTCTCATGAAAGAAAACGGAGAGGTCATGTGGGTCAAAGCGGCAGGAGAATCAATCCGGGATAAGGACGGAAGCCCGGTGAAAGCCATAGGGTATTATCTTGATGTCACGGATCAAAAGAATCAGGAACTGCGGCTTACAAAAATCGCAGAGGTTGATGCCCTCACAGGATTATTTAACCGCCAGACAGCAATACCGAGGATCAAAAAGCATCTGGCAGAATTGAGCAACGGGGAAGAATCCGCTGCGATCATTATGTTTGATCTGGATAATTTTAAACTGGCCAACGATGTGTTCGGACATGCATATGGAGATGAGATGATCTTCCAAAATGCGCAGAAACTGAAGGGATTTTTCAGAAGTGATGACATACTCTGCCGTATAGGAGGAGATGAATTCCTTATATTCTGCAGAAGGATCAAGGACGCTGATGTACATGCAAAGCTTAAAAAGGTGGTAAAAGGTATGATCACTGTCCGCAGTGACGGAGAGCATGAGATTGTATTCTCTGTATCCGCCGGATATGTGATGATACCTGAACAGGGCGTGGAGTTCGATGAACTTTACAGAAAAGCTGATGTTGCGCTTTTCAATGCCAAGATGAATGGAAAAGGTTCCTTCAGAAGGTATGAAAGTGACATGAAGGAAATCAGATATGAACTGGCAATGGATAAGTAGCTTTTGGTTAATGACAGGCATTTAAGGGCAATGCCTGTCATTTCTGACTGCAAAAAACAGTGCTGATTGGAGGATTTTATGAGAAGAGGTAAGATGAAAATTCTTGGAAAGGCAAGAATTTCTGTAAAACTGGCATTTTTGTATATGTCGCTGCTTTTAATATCATGGAGTATCATATTTTTGATCTTTTATCGTGTCAGTGATAAAAATGCCACAGACTCCGCGCAGGCCCTTTCCACTCAGACATTGAACACGGTCAGTAAAAATATTTCAACCCTGATAGACAATACGGCTTATTATTCCAGGATCATTTTGTCCAGCAGCGATATTACAAACGCACTGGAGAAAAAAGATGAGAAGCTGCAGAAGGAAAGCCTTCATCAATTTACTTCACTTGTAGATACGGAAACGCACATCAATGGCATTTATATGTGGGATATGGACAGTCATGGATGCAGTATTGACAAGAACCATGTGAGAATCCTTCGCACAGAAGATATCAGAGAGACAAACTGGTATGAAGAGGTAAGAGAATTGTCCGGGTCTTACTGTCTGAGATTGAATGCAGACCGCGTTCTCACCCAGAGCAGTGCTGAGACCACAGTATCTCTCATCCGGGTCGTCAACAACCCCACAGATTACCGGCCTGTTGGAATCCTGATGATAAATATGGATCTGAACGCTTTTGCGGACAGCTACAGCGGACTGGACCAGAAGAGTATACCTGATATATATATTCTGGATGATACAGGAAAAATTGTCACATCCCGGGCAGAGACATCCCTTCCCAGAGTAAAAAAAGAGCTGGAAGACGGCAGGAGCAATAAAAAAGTGTTATTTGCACAGCAGGATATTGACCGTATAAACTGGAAGGTACTGGCGGGAGTAAGAATTGAAAACGGATTGGAACAATCCGGGATCGGTGGTCTTATTTTTGCCATGGCTATGATCTTTCTGGCTTTGTTCTGTGGTACGGGCTACTTTATCATGAAACGCTATGTGGCGGATCCTTTGGAAGCCATGGCAGGCTCCATGAACCGCATGAGCGGAAGAAAATTTGAAAAAATCAGGATGTGTGAAAACAGACACAGCACTTTTGGAGAGATGGAGATTCTGGAAAGCACTTATAACAAGATGGTGGATGAGATAGACGCTTTGATCGAGATGGTCTATGAGGAGGAGAAAATTAAGAGAAAGGCAGAGCTGAACGCCCTGCAGGAACAGATGAAACCGCATTTTCTCTATAACACCATTGACGCCATGGGATATCTGGCGCTGAGCGGAAAAAATGAGGAGGTATATGACGCACTGGAGGCCTTTGGCAGTTATTACAGGATACTGCTGAGTAAAGGAAGGGAAATGATCTCTGTCCGGGAAGAAGCGGAGATGGTAAAGGATTATCTGGAACTGCAGAAATTGCGGTACGGTGATTCCCTGCACTATGTTCTCAATGTAGCACCGGAAATACAGGGAACTTTTATCTTAAAGATGGTATTGCAGCCTTTGGTTGAGAATTCAGTCAATCATGGAATACGTCCAAAGGAAACTCCGGGTGTGGTATATGTGGAAGGCATAGAGGAGGACGGATACCTGAAATTTACTGTGGAAGATGACGGTGTGGGCATGGATGAGGATAAAATAAGAGAGCTGAACAGAGAGAACATAAGTACCAATGAAAAGAGTTTCGGATTGAGAGGGACCATAGAGAGAATGAGGATATTTTACGAGTCAGATATTGATTACACGATCAAAAGCACAAAAGGCAGGGGTACCACCATTGTACTAAGAGTACCTGTCTGCTATGAAGGAGATGAAGGGCATGATTAAAGTTCTGCTTGTGGAGGATGAAGTGGGGACCAGAAATCTTCTCAGGATCATTGTGAATTGGGAAGAGTTCCATATGAAAATTATCGGAGAGGCGCCCAATGGCAGGGAGGCGCTGTTCCGCATACAGAGAGAGCTTCCTGATTTGGTAGTGACAGATATTAAAATGCCCATTATGGACGGTATTGCTTTGGCGGAGGAGATCATGGAAAAATATCCATTGGTGAAGGTCATCATTGTGACGGCATATGATGATTTTAAGTATGCGCAGAAAGCACTCCGGGCAGGCGCGGTGGACTTTATTTTAAAGCCTTTAAAGCGGCAGGAGGTAAAGGACGCTCTTTTGAGAGTGGGCAGGCAGATTGAGACTGTTGAGGAGGATGCAAAGGATGTAATTGAACAGATACGTGATTATGTAGAGGAAAATTACGCCCAGAGCAGCCTTTCTCTTTCAATGACAGCGGAAAAGTTTTATCTGAATTCCAGTTATTTAAGCCGGGCATTCAGAAAGAAGACGGGAATCCCTTTTGTGGAGTATCTGAACAAGGTCAGGATCGAACATGCCTGTGATTATCTGAAATCAGGAAACTGGAAAGTATATGAGATTGCTGAAAAGGTCGGAATTCCGAATCCGGACTATTTCAGCCGATGTTTTCGGAAATATATGGGAATGTCTGTCAATGATTACAAAAAGAGTAAAATATGTGAGGATTAGGGTAAAAATTCTGGGTTCAGAGTCAGGAGAATATTTTCTATACTGTAACCGTAGCAAGCGATAAGCCATAAGAAGCTATAGTATGTATCAGGAGGAAATGAAAATGAAGAGGAAAATGGCAATTCTTTTATGCGCAGGTATGGTAATGAGCCTGTTGGCAGGCTGCGGCGGCAATGCAGGAGGAAACGGATCCTCAGACAGCAAAGAGAATAAAAGTGAAGAGGCTTCTGATAAGAAGTCCGGGGAAAAGGTAAAGCTTACATTTTGGAAATCCCCCCATTCAGACCGGGAAGATGACATATGGGCCGGTATGATCGAGGACTTCAACAAAGAAAATCCCGATATTGAGGTGGAATTCCTGAATGTTGCATGGGATTCTGTTGTAGAGAAAGAAACTGCGGCATTCTCAGCAGGCAGCGGCCCTGATATCAGTTTCCAGACAGAGCAGTTCCCGCTTTATGCCAAGAACGGATATCTTTTGTCCCTTGATGATTATGCAGATGAGGAAAAGTTGTCAGGCTATCCGGAATCTGCCCTGGAATATTGTTCTCATGACGGAAAACTGATGGGTATACCGTTTGTGGCGTTGAACTCAGTTATGTTCTATAACAAGGATATGTTTGAGGAGGCAGGAATCACAAAGGTGCCTGAGACATGGGAGGAGCTGAGGGAAGCTGCTAAAAAGCTCACCCAGGACAAGAACGGTGACGGCGAGACTGACCAGTGGGGCATGATGTATGAGATGGATGACTACTGGCAGCCTTTGACCTATATTATCCAGGCCGGAGCTGATATGTGGAATAAGAATCTGACTAATATCGGATTTAACAATGACCAGGGCGTAGAGGGCTTGACTTTCTTTGACCAGCTCTACCATGAGGACCAGGTGGTTCTGCCTCTGGAGAAATATACAAATAAGGATGAAGAGCGGGCATATTTCTATAACGGACAGGTTGCTATGTTCCCGCAGCAGATCCATTATACCAACATTATTAAAGAGGCTTCGGATATTGATCTGGGAGCGTTTGCCCTTCCGGCAGGACCGGCAGGCGATGAGGAACACGCCAAATGGAATTTTGCCAACATTGGTATGCTCTCCATCTCCAGCCAGACAAAATATCCGGATGAGGCATGGAAATTTGTTGAATACATCACAAGACCTGAGGTTGAGAAAATATATCTCTCAGAAGTCGGTTTCTTCTCACCGCAGCTTGCTACCAATGACATGATGTATGAAGGGGATGAAATTATGGCTGTTGCGGCAGAAGGGATCAAGAAGCTTCAGGTAAGCCCAGCTTCTGATTATGCCAATGCAATGCTTCAGAATCTGAAGATCATGTACGAAAATGTTGCAAGGGGTGAGAAATCGCCTGCAGATGCCATCCAGGCCATGTATGATTCCATGAAGGCGATCAGCGGAGAATAAGTTCCGGGACTGAGTTTTGGTCTTTAAAAGGCCGGATAGAAAGAGGGGTTTTGCAGTGAGGGATTGAATCTGCATTGCAAAGGCCCCTCTGCCGTTTGGGAGGATGGTGTATTTATTATGAATAAAAGAAAATGGAAAGAATATGCTGTGTCCTATAGCTTTTTACTGCCGTTTGCGGTATTCTTCATTGTTTTTACAATAGTACCTATAGGATATGTATTTTATCTCAGCCTGCATGACGGTAACTTTCTGCAGGCACAGTTTGAATGGGTAGGGCTGAAGAACTTTAAGGATGTTCTGCAGACACCGGATTTTCAGAACGCGTTTAAAAATACCTTTATTTATATGCTCATAGAAGTTCCGGTGAGCCAGTTCCTTGGAATATTTTTTGCACTTCTGATCAAGAAAAAAACAAGGCTGAGCCATGCGTGTGAAGTTATTTATTTTCTTCCCATGCTGATATCCATGGTGGTTGCCAGTGTTCTGATCTCTTATATTTTATCAAATAACGGTCCTCTGAATATGTTGTTTCAGGTGTTGGGCATGAAGCCTATCAGTTGGCTGAACGGCAGGTTCAGTGCAAAAATGGCAGTTATGATACTAGAACTTTGGAAGGGCGGAACCTTTTTTGTCTTTGTTTATATGTCGGCAATGCGTTCACTTCCTGCGGATTGTCTGGAATCCTCCAGGATTGATGGGGCTAATGTGGTGCAGGAGACTATCTATGTGGTTCTTCCCCTTATCAGAAACGCTATCATTCTGTGCGTGACTATGAATACGATCTGGCAGTTCCAGATATTTGAATCTGTGTATATGCTCACAAACGGAGGACCGCTGGGAGCCACACAGACTGTCATTTACGAGATATACCAGTACAGCTTTAAATATTACAGGGTGGGATTCGGGGCAGCAGCCTCGCTTGTATTTCTGCTTGTGATCCTGCTCATATATGGACTTGAAAATCTGCTTTTAGGTGAAAGGGATAAGAGCAAGAGAAGGGGGAAAAAGTATGAACAGATACAGGGTTAAGAAAAGAGTTTTTTCCTTTCTGAAAGCGTTTATGCTGCTTTTGCTGGTGGTCATCATCGCATTTCCATTCTGGCAGCTTATTGTATCCTCTATGCTGGATACCAATGCTATAATCAGTTATCCGCCGAAATTCTGGCCCAGCGGAGGCTCTCTGAGTAATTATACAGAGGTATTGAAAATGCAGGGCGGGGCTTATCTGCGCTGGATGCTGAACAGTATATTTGTTGCGGGCAGTAATACGGTGCTGGTAGTGCTGGTGGCATCCATGGCCGGGTACGCGTTTGCAAAGAGAAAGTTTCCCGGATCCCGGGTTTTGTTTAATGTGGTTGTGGCCACGCAGATCATTCCCAGTGTGACCACATTGATCCCGCTGTTTCTTATTGTCTCTAAGCTGGGATGGGTTAATACATATAAGTCCCTGATCTTCCCGGGTGTGGCAAGTGCTTTCGGAGTCTATATGATGACACAGTTTATGAAGGATATTCCGGATTCTCTTCTGGAGGCGGCAAAGATAGACGGGTGCAGTAATTACGGAACATTTTTTAAGATCGTGCTGCCCATAACGGTACCGCAGTTGAGCCTTCTGGCAATCTTCAATTTTACGCAGCAGTGGGGAAGCCTGACCTGGCCTCTGATCACCGTGAATGAGACTATGATGAAGACACTTCCTCTGGGAATTGCCTCCATGAAGGATTTAAACGGAACGCTGACGGGAACCATAATGGCAGCGTCTATGATAAGTTTTATCCCTCTGCTTATTGCATTTATTTTTGCAAGTGATAAATTTATAGAAGGAATGACATTAGGAGCTGTGAAAGGATAAAGAGGTATGAAACGAATATTGTGTTATGGCGATTCTAATACATGGGGGCATAATCCTGAACCTGACGGGGAAAACTTCCGGTATGAAGATGATGTGAGATGGACCGGAGTTTTACAGAAGTGTCTGGAGGGAAAGGCAAAGATCATTGAGGAGGGGCTTTGCGGGCGCTCTGTCATGTTTGACGACCCCACCTCACCTGACCGAAATGGAAGAAAGTTTTTAAACTGCAGTCTGCAGAGTCATCAGCCATTGGATCTGGTGGTGCTCATGCTGGGGACAAATGATGTCCGCCATATATTTACGCCCAGTGTGAAAGAGATTGCAGCAGGTATGGTAAACCTGGTAAGAATGGCCCGTAACCGGGAGGCATACTGGGTTGGAAAAACACCCCAGGTACTGGTGATCGCGCCGCCACCGGTGCGGGATGAGATTGCAGGGTCTGATTTTTACGGTATGTATGATGAGGAATCTGTGAGGAAGAGTAAAGCTCTGTATGGAGCCTATGAGACCGCTTTAAAGGATATAGAAGGAGTATATCTAATGGATGCGGGCAGCGCTGCGGAGGTATCCGTGAAAGACTGTATCCATCTGAGCAGTAAGGGGCACAGCAATCTGGGAAAGGCAGCGGCGGAATATATTGAAAAGATACTGAAAATCTGAGTTCAGTAAAGGACAGCATGGGTGATAGCAGGTGGAAAGATGGCAGAAAATTTTTTTATTGGGGTTTTTATTTCTATTGGCAGTGATAACCGTGTTCTTCCTCAGATTTTTTCCAAAGCTGGAGAACGACAGCGGCAGAGATGAACAGACGATGATAAATCTGCGGCTGTGGCATCCCTGGGAGAATGAAGGGGAGGCATATAAAAAATCGTTCCTTGAGGCAGTGGAGGAGTATAACAAGACACATGACAGGATACAGATTCTGGCAGAAGGTACAGAGATGGAACTTTACAGAGAAAAACTGCCCTCGGCCATTGCTTCTAATGATACACCGGACATTTATTTTTGTTTTGGGGACAGTTATCTGCAGGGGGCAGTCAGTTCCGGAAAGCTGTTGAAAATGAATGAATTTTTGTCAGATGACACGGGCAGCAGGTTTCATGCGGATGTATTGGAGAGTACGACTTATGAAGGCGGGATCTATGGTCTGGGATTTTCTGAAAGCATAGCTGTTTTATTTGTAAACGAGGATATGTTTGAGGCGTACGGGTGCCGGGTTCCTACAGATTGGGAAGAACTGCTGGAGGTATGCCGGGAATTTCTTGCCAGGGATATCACACCCTTTGCCTGCTCCGGTGACGTGGATACCGGGTTCAGGCTCTATCTGGAGAGTATATGCGTAAGTGAGGCGGGAAGTGAAACCTGCGCAAAGGTACTCAGTCAGAAAGGAACAGAGGAGGAGACCGCCGCTTTTGCCGCCGGCGTGGATAAGTTTTGCCGGCTCCGTGATATGGGGGCTTTTGGAGATCCTTTATTTTCAAGAAGCACGCAGGATGTGGAGAATGATTTTTATCTGAGTAAGATACCTATGTACTTGGCAAAAAGCGATTTCACCGGAAATATAGTGAGGGAGAACAGTCCCTTACATGGAAAGCTGTCTGTAGTCTTGTTTCCCGGCACGCACAGCCGGGGAGAGGTGCTGGGAGGAATCAGTGATACCTTTGTTGTAAACAGGGCAGCAGAATATCCAAAAGAGACAGTTCAGGCACTGGAAGAGGTACTGCAGAATTTTGCCGGGAAATTATACGAAAGCGGGGCAGGGATTCCGGTGTGGGATACAGGCGATGCAAAAGATCCAAAGGATGATGTTTATTGGCAGATAAGGAGTATTGCAAATTCTGCGCACAACCGGATGCCGTATTGGGAATTTTATCTGGACCGGCGCAGAGCTGAGATGTTCATGAAAAGTTCCGGTGAGCTTGGGGAAGGGAATATAACACAGGAGCAGTTTGTGAGAGGATTGTGTGGGGAAACAGAAGAGACGGCAGATGGGTGGTGAGCATCCGTCTGCTGTTTTTTTAAAAATGTGTATTGCATATATTGAACTGCAATCTGCTTGATATTCTTTCTATTAATCCATTCCTTTGATATAATAAGTGATGAAACGAAAACAACCAATGGTTGAATTTTTGAAAAAATCGAAAAAACAACCGACGGTTGCTTGTAAATGCACACAGATTCCAGATATGCTGTTAGTATCTTAAACAAGACGACGCGCCGTTTTATCAGATAAACCTAACCTTGTATAGTTGTGAGAATTATGATCACAACTGCAATATTAATGCTGAATAAATGTTGAGTAAAGCCAAACTGTAAAACTGTAATCAGGAAAGTTGAATGGGTGAAAATATGGATGAGAATACAAATAAGAGAACAGCAAATATCCGCCTCCCAGAATCATTTGGAGACAGAATTTCATTTTTAAGAAAGCTGAAAGAACTTACTCAGGCACAGCTTGCTGAAAAACTGGGGATCTCTGCACAGGCTGTAAGCAAATGGGAGAGCGGACTCTCCTGCCCGGATATTATGATGCTGGTTCCTCTGGCGGATATATTCGGTGTCAGCACAGATGTGCTGCTGGCCGGCGGTCAGCTTACGGGATATGGAATGTCTTCAGGCGAGGAGGCAGCAGAAGCATCTAAAGAGACACTGGGACTGGGCAGGCTGGAATGGCAGGCTGAAGTTGAATGGCAGATAAGACCGGAAGAGGGTACAAATGAAAAAGGGCAGACCGTTCCGGAGGACGTGGCAAAATCAGAGAATGAAGCCGGGCCGGAGGGTAGAACAAAATTAGAAGATGGAGCCGAGCCTGAAAGTGTAGTAAAATCGGAGGATGGAGCCATACCGGAGGGTGCAGTAAAATCAGAGAATGAAGCCGGGCCGGAGGGGAGAACAAAATCAGAGGATGCAGCCAGGTCAGATAGTGCAGCTAAATCAGAGGATGGAATCCGGCCGGAAAGAGTAGAAAGAGCAGGAGATGAAGCCGGGCAGAAGGGTAAGGCAGAAGAACAGATAAGAAATGAAGAAGCGGCGGAGACAATTGACCAGGTAAAAGAAAAGACAGCCGAAACACGGAGTCAGTTTGGGCAAGGCGAACAGGGGAATAAGACTGAGGACGGATACCGGCAGAGTGATTCCGACAGGAGGAAGTGGCAGGAAGACTGGAAGAACGGCACGCTGGAAGTCAGAAAGGTTTTCCGTGAGAATAATGTGATGATCCATTCCCTTCATATTGATATCGGCATGGCAGATGCCATAATCCGCGAGGGAGATGAGTTTGCCCTTGATCTGTCCTGCTATCCCAATGGAGACTGTAGGGAAGAGGTGAGGGACGGAGTCTGGAAGATCAAAGACAGAGGGCATAAGGATCTGTTCTTACTGAGCAATATCACAAATATTTTCTCGGAGAGGAAAGTGATCATTATCATCCCCAGAGGATATCATTTTAAAGATGTGAAGATAAAACTGGGTGCAGGCAAGCTGGTGGGCAGGGGAATCCTCACAGATGCCAGCAGTCTGGACCTGGGAGCTGGTGAAATCATACTGGCTGACTACTACAGCGGTGCCGCAAAGGTGAAGTGCGGCATGGGAAAGGTTATGCTGGAAGGGCAGCTTCGGGGCAGATGTAAACTGGACTGCGGCATGGGAGAGATAGCGGCCAGCCTTGTGTCACCTTCTGAATATGGCTATAGAGTCAAGGTGGGAATGGGAGATGTCAGAGTGGGGGATAACCAGTTCGGCGGCATGGGCGGTTCTTATAAAGTGAATACAAGTGCTGAAAACTTCTTTGATATTAACTGCGGAATGGGAGCAGTAAAGGTATTGTTTGGAGAGCACGCAACGAATGATTAATAAGCTGCGGAAAAACAGCGGGAACCCTATAGAGTTTAGTGGGTTCCCGCTTTGTTTTTTACTGGATCATACTTACAGGGGATTTTTTGCTATGGACTGCAGGACATTCAGCGCATCCCGGTCGTCATCTGTAAAGGAAAAATGTTCATCAATACATTTTCTGGCCAGATCAAGATCCCTGGTTTTTATGGCCTCATATAATTCATTGTGTTCCTGAACCAGAAAATCCGTGGGATAGGCATCCTCGATCACTTTGGAAACCAGTGATATATTCAGGTTATAGAGGTAGGACAGAGCATTGAGCAGAAAGATAAACATAATATTTCCCGAGGATTCAATGATCTTGGCATGAAATTGACGATCCCAGTCCGTCCGCTCTTGTGAGGTGGTACTGGCATTGTAATGTTCTATGATCTCCCCCAGTTCCCGGATCACCTCTTCATTCCCCTCCTCAATGATATTTCTGATGGATTCAGACTCAATACATCGTCTCAATTGAATCAGATCGTCAATTTTCCCATTATTCAGAGTATACAGTAAGGAAAGGTTATTGGTGGTTCTCTCCTGTACCTTATTTACAATAAAATTTCCGCCCCCCTGGCGGCTTTCACAGATTCCTATAACTTCAAGTGCTTTCAGCGCTTCTCTTACAGAAGTACGGCTCACTCCGAAATTCTCCGACAGTTCCTTCTCTGTTGGAAGTCGTTCTCCAACTTTCAGTTTTCCGTCAATGATCATATCCTTGATCTGTTCTACAATATATTCATAATTCTTTTTGTTACCGATAACGTCAAACATAGTATCCTCCGATTTTGTGCATCTATTACATCATTTATTAAAAAAGGCAGGCTGTTCATGCCTGTGTTTTGTATAATTGTTATAATTTTACCACAATCAATAAAAATAATAAAGCACTTATAACAAATGAGTTAATAAGTTAACAAGGGAAATTGCATAAATTCAATTGACATATGGCATTTTTTGTGGTAGTTTATAACCATAATAAATTTGTATGACAATATTACAATATCATAATATGAACAATAAGAAAAGTAAATTGTTCGGAAATATCGTCAAGATAATGAATTGTAATGAAATGTAACTGCGGTTTTGCATAGTTTTTTGCCTGTGATCATAAGGCCGCTGCACAGTTACTATGGAATACAAATAATGGTTCCCGAAAATGTAATAAATACGAAAGGAGTTAAAGCATGAACAGCAGAGTGAAACGTTATGTTGCAATTACTGCGCTGGGGCTGGTATATGGCACGATGTTTAATCTTCCATATATCAAGTATGTATTTTACGACGCGATGATCGACGGAATGGGAGTGAGCAATACGAAACTGGGTTTGCTGCTTACAGTCTATACCATTGTCAGTACAGCGGGGCTGCTTCCGGGCGGATGGATCGCCGACAGGTTTAAGACAAAAGGAATTATTGTGGGCAGCGCGTTTTTGAATGGTATCATATGTTTTTTCTTCATGTTTACAATGAAGAATTACGCGTGTGCCATGATCACTTGGATCGTATCGGCCATTGCAGGTGTTACAGCATTTTGGGCAGCTATTCTGAAGGCTGTCAGACTGATATCACCTGAGGATGAACAGGGCAGGGCCTATGGATTTTGGGAAGGTGTGTGCGGGTTGTCGGCCACCATCGGCAATTTCGTGGCACTGTATGTTTTCTCAAGGTTTGACAACTCCACATCAGCGCTTAAAGGGGCAGTGGCCAGTATGGGATTTATGTGTATTATCGGCGGTTTCCTTGTATGGTGGCTCTATGATGAGAATATTACTTCCACAGATGAAAGAGGAGAAGAGAGAAAGCAGGTAAGTATTAAAGAGACATTTGCAGTATTTAAGCTGCCGAAGCTTTACCTCAGTTGTATTATCGTGTTCTGTAGTTACGGATTCTTCAGCAGCCAGTCCTTTTTAACACCTTATTTTACCAATGTTCTCGGGGCGGCAGTTACCTTCAGCGGTGTCCTGGCTATTTTCAGGAGTTATGGTCTTAAGATCCTGGGAGGTCCTGTGGGCGGTGTGATCGCCGATAAGCTTCACTCTCCGTCTAAACTGGCTATTGGGTGTTACGTGATCATGGCGGCAGCAGTCATTTATATAGCGAACGCAAAGGGGGGAAGTGAGCTGATCACAGTACTCACAGTATTGTCCCTGATCCTGGCAACCGTATGTTTTATGGCAAGAGGCACTATGTGGGCTACCATTGGAGAGGCACAGATCCCGCCGGAGATATCGGGAACGGCTATTTCGGTGGCGTCTATTATCGGTTTTAATATACCGGATACTTTTTTGCCGCCGCTTCTGGGCAGTTGGCTGGACAAATACGGAAATACGGGATATCAGTATATATTTAATTTCCTCATTGGATTGTGTGTCGTGGGTGTGATAGCTGCACTTGCCATGGTGTTGTCAAACAGGATATCAGCCAATAAAAAGTTAACTGTAAACCAAGGATAAAAATTTTGCCGGAAAGGAAGGATATTATGCAAAAACTGAAACTGAACGTGGAACGCTGCAAAGGATGCGGATACTGTGTCGATGCCTGTAAGCAGGGAGCCTTGTCACAGCCGGGTAAACTGAATAAAAAGGGATACAGTATTGTGGTGGCCGATGAGGAAAAATGTATACAGTGCGGAATGTGTTACCGTATGTGTCCGGACTGCGTGATTGAAATTTTGGAATAGGAGGGAAGACAATGGCAGCGGAAAAAGTCATGATGAAAGGAAATGAAGCTTTAGCGGAAGCAGCACTGCGTGCGGGCTGCAGATTTTACAGCGGATATCCCATTACGCCTCAGACAGAGATCCTGGAGTATCTGTCCTGGAGAATGGATGAAGTGGGAGGAGAGTTTGTACAGACAGAATCTGAACTGGCAGGAGTCAACATGCTCTATGGAGCGGCTTCGGCAGGAGCGAGAGTGCTTACAAGCTCTGCAGGACCGGGGTTTGCATTAAAACAGGAAGGCATCTCTTATCTGTGCGCGGCAGATCTTCCGGCTGTTCTGATCGATGTAATGAGGATCGGCAATGGTCTGGGGGATATCGCCCAGGGACAGGGGGATTACTGGCAGCTTACCAGAGGCGGAGGCAATGGCGACTACAGGACAATTGTTCTTGCGCCCAACAGTGTACAGGAGAGTGCAGACCTGATCGGTGATGCCTTTGATCTGGCAGACAAATACCTTCATCCTGTGATCATTGCATCAGATGCGGCTATCGGACAGATGATGGAGGCAGTATGCTTTCAGGAGATGAAAGAGGATAATATTGATAAATTTGACTGGTCAGTAAAAGGATGCAGGCCGGGAGACAAGCAGAGGATCATATCGAATGTATGTTTCTATGGACACCCGGATTATGAGGATTATCTCCGGAACAAGTATAAAACCATAGAAGACAATGAACAGCGGTGGGAGAGTATCCGGACAGAGGATGCTGAAATCATACTGGTGGCCTATGGAATTTCCTCAAGAGTAGCCAAGGAAGCTGTCAGAAACGGAAGAAAACAGGGATTAAAGCTGGGACTTATCCGTCCGATCACCCTGTGGCCGTATCCTGTAAAGGCATTCCAAAACCTGTCAGAAGATTTTAAAGGATTCATCAGTGTGGAAATGAACATCCTGGGGCAGATGGTAGATGATATCAAGCTGGCTACAGACGCGAAATATCCCATAGAATTTTACGGCACGTTCTTTGATGTGCCTGAGAGTGATAAGATAATCGAAATTGCCAAAGAAATGATAGAGAGATAGGGGGTTATGTCAGTGAAATTAAAAGCACCGGAAACAGTTACCTTCAGATCAACCTCATTTTGTCCCGGCTGTGGGCATGGGATTGCGGCCAGACTGATAGGGGAGATCATAGATGAAATGGGCTTACAGCAGGATTTTATCCCCACCGTAGATGTAGCCTGCGGAGCCTTAAATATGGATACCTGGAGATTTGATACGGTTATGGCAGCCCACGGCAGGCCTGTGGTGGTTGCCATCGGCGTGAAGAAGGTCCGGAAAGATAAATTGTCTGTGGCCTATATCGGTGACGGGGCTGCATATGCCATTGGTATGGCTGAAACTATGCATGCGGCGCTGCGCAATGATAATGTTGTGGTTATCGTAATGAATAACGGCGTGTTTGGCATGACCGGCGGCCAGATGGCGCCTACCACATTGATCGGACAGAAGACCACATCCTCACCAAAGGGGAGAGACCCCCAAAAGCAGGGGGAGCCGTTTGACGTAGTAAAAGCCCTTGGACAATTTGATATTGCCTATCTGGCCCGTGCATCTCTTGACAGCCCGGCAGCAGTAGTCAAGGCAAAAAAATACATAAAAAAGGCATTTGAAAAGCAGTTGAACAACGAAGGATTTTGTCTGGTTGAAATTCTGGCACCCTGTCCCACCAACTGGGGATTATCGCCGGTGGACAGCCTGAAACATATTCGTGAGAAGACCCTTTCCTACTATAAAGTAGGAGAATTCGTAGATAAGAAAGGAGAAGAAGAATGACAGAAATTATTTGTGCGGGATTTGGCGGTCAGGGTGTATTGATAACCGGAATGATTCTGGCCTACTGTGGTATGCAGGAAGGCAAATATTTTACATGGTATCCTTCTTATGGCTCCGAAATGCGAGGGGGAACTGCCAATTGTAATGTGAAGATAAGTGAGGAAGAGATTGCAAGCCCATATGCGAAGCATTTGGATATTCTGGTTTCCATGAATGATGTGGCCATTGATAAATTTGAGCCGACTATGAAACCGGGGGCTGTCCTTGTGGCAAACAGCTCGCTTCTGGATGAGACACGGATATTCAGAGACGATATCAAGGTGGTAAAAGTACCGGCTACGGAGATCGCGTCGGGTCTCGGAAATCCCAAGGGCACCAATATAGTTATGCTTGGGGCGCTCTGCAAAGAAACAGGACTGTTTGAGAAGGATTTTATGAAGCATTCCATTGATGAGTATTTTGCGAAAAAAGGGAAGGTAAATCCAAAGAATCCCCTTTGTTTTGATGCAGGAGTAAAAGCGGTGTAAATGTGTTTCACAGAAAGCAGGTGAATATATGGATTTAAATAAACTGCTGAAGGCCAGGTCCCTTGCTGTTGTAGGTGCCAGCGAGAAATCAGGATTCGGAGGGGATACCTGCAGAAACATTCTGGAGTACAGAAAAGATCTGAGCAGGGTGTATTTTGTAAACCCCGGCAGGGATACCGTGCTGGGCAGAAAATGTTATAAAAGTTTATCAGAGATTGATGATGAGATAGAGTTGGCGATCATCTGTACTTCCCAGGCAACAGTATGCGGTCTGCTCAGGGAAGCAAAAACAAAAGGCTGCGGAGGTGCTGTTGTCTTCGCCAGCGGTTACAGTGAGACAGGTGATGAGAAGGGAAAAGAGGCGGAGGAAGAGCTGAAAACGCTGGCTAAGGAACTGGATATAGCGGTTTTGGGGCCGAATTGCGGAGGGTTCAATAATTATGTGGATGACGTGATCTCTTTTGCGTTTCCTGTGGAGAAGAGGGATAGAAAAGGAAGTATCGGATTCATTTCCCAGAGCGGTCAGTTCTGCATAAATCTTATGGACAGCGGCGATATGAGATTTTCTTATGCCATTTCTATCGGAAACGGTAAAATTGTGACACTGGAGGATTACCTGGACTTTCTGGTAGAGGATGAGAATACCACGGTCATCGCCATTTACATGGAAGGTGTGCAGGATGCAGAGCATTTTGCCGACTGTCTGAAAAGAGCTGCTGAGAAAAGAAAGCCCATCGTCATTCAAAAAGGCGGCAGAAGTGAAAAGGGGGGAAAGATTGCCGCCTCCCATACGGGAGCACTGGCAGGCACTGACCGGGCATATGATGCTGTTTTTGATAAATTCGGAGTCATCCGGGCAGATGATATGCAGGAACTGATGTCCACAGCACTTCTTCTCTCTACATTAAAGAAACTGCCTGCCAAAGCTGCTTTTGCATCTATGAATATATCAGGCGGAGAGACGGGTATCTGTGCAGACATGGGCAGTTCTTTCGGGATTTATTACCCTGATTTTGAGGAGGAGACTCTTAAAAAGTTAAGATCCATGCTTCCATCCTTCTGTACGCCGGGCAATCCTCTGGATATGACTGCAGCCCTGTGCTATGACAGTGATTTGTATGCGGAGGGGCTGAAGACAGTCATGGATGATCCGAATATTGAGATGGTGCTTATCGGGATCACAATACAGCTTGTAGTGTCAGACCCAACTATTTACAATATATATAACGGCGTTAAAAAAGTAGTGGAGCAGGGGTATACAAAGCCCATAGCGATCCTGCCGTTTATTGAGGGTACACGAAATCAGGATGTGGCAGAAAAATTCAGAGAGATAGGAGTACCTATCCTTCCAAGTCCAAAGTATGCGTTCTCAGCGCTCAGCCATCTCTCAAAATATATTGCATATGACTGTACAAAAAGAGAGCTGTCATTGGCTGTACCCCATAAAAAAGCAGGGGGCCGCAAAAAGGCTCTGAGTGAAGTAAAAAGCAAACAGATGCTGAAAGAGAGCGGAATTCCGTTGGAATTGGGTGTCATAGTCACAAGCAGAGAGGAAGTTTTGGCTCAGGCAGAAAATGTCACATTCCCTGTAGTCATGAAAATCGAATCTGATGACATTCTGCATAAATCCGACGTGGGCGGTGTTGTCCTGAACATAAGAAATGAGAAGGAAGCAGTCAGTGCCTATGAGACGATCCTGGAAAATGTAAAAAACAGGGCGCCCGATGCAAAAATAAATGGCGTGCTCATGCAGAATATGATGCCCCAGGGGACGGAACTGATCCTGGGGGTAAAAAGGGATGCACAATTTGGTCCTATGCTTTTGGCAGGACTTGGCGGTGTCTTTGTAGAGGTGTTCGGAGACAGCTCCCTGTATCCCATTCCCTTGAACAAAGAGGAGGCACGCCGGATGCTGGAGGCACTGAAATCCTATAAAATGCTGAAAGGCTGCAGGGGTACAAAGGCCAGGGATATTGATGCAGTTGTGGAGATGATGGTTTCCGTATCTGATTTTGCCGAAGCTCATAAAGATGAGTTATGCGAGCTGGATATCAATCCGCTGTTTGTTTATGAAGAAGGGCAGGGAACAGGCGTTGCAGACGCTTTAGTGGTTTTAGAGGAGTGAATCCCGCTGTGGATGGAGGTGTAGTCCTTGAAGGGAATAGATATCTGTTTTGTGGTACTTTATATGGTGATGATGTTGGGCATTGGTATCTATACGTCACGGAAACAGAGCAGTATGGAGACATATTATGTGGCGGGCAGACAACTGGGCACATTATCTATTGCCTGTCTGTGGATTTCCTGCTGGATCGGCGGAGCTTCTGTGATCGGCACCTCCACCAAAGCATACGATATGGGAATCACTGCCATATGGTATGTAGGGATTTTGGCAGTCGGATGTGGGTTGTTTTCTCTTATTTTCTCAAAAAAGGTAAAAAAGATAGGAGATCATCTGCAGAATCTTACATATCCGGATTTCATTGAGAGCCGATATGATCACAGATGCAGGTTCATCTCTACCATATGTACGCTGATCGGTATGATCGGGGTCACTGCCTCCCAGTTGGTGGCAAGCGGTGTGATATTAAACACCATCACCGGATGGGGAAGCGGTATATCCTTTACAGTAGCGGCAATCGTATTAATTCTTTATACGGCACTGGGAGGGTATCTGGCAGTCACCTACACAGACTGGGTGCAGGTAGGGCTTTTACTGATCGGGGTGATCATCGCGGTTCCCTTTGCCACCAAAGCTATCGGCGGTGTGGATGCCATTAGGGTTCTGCCTGACAGTTATTTTGATGTGGGAGCCTGGGGATGGCCCACTATTATAGCGTTTGCTCTGTCCACACTTCTGTCCTTTTTTACTACAATGGACAGCTATACCAGATGTATGGCGGCAAAGGACGCACGTACAGCTAAAAAAGGCGGGCTTATCGCAGCCCTCTGTATACTGCCCATCGCGCTGTGCGCCACGTATGAAGGACTGGCGGCAAAGGTCTTGATACCGGATCTTGCGAAGGGAAGTAACTCTCTGATACAGCTAATCCTCATTACATTTCCAAGCGGTATAAAAGGGCTGGTCATCACAGGTATTTTTGCAGCGATCATGTCCTCCGCGGATATTGCTATTTTAACGGCATCAGCCAATGTGACAAGGGATATTTATCAGAGGTATATCAATCCTAAGGCAAAGGACAGGACCATTGTACGCCTGGGGACAGTCAGCTCCCTTTTCATAGGGGGAATCAGCCTTTTGTTTGCCTGGCTCAATCCGGATATAATGGATATTCTCCTTATCACCTTTACCTTCCTGTCCGCAGGGCTTTTTATCCCTACATTTTTTGGATTCTTTTGGCGAAGGGCAAGTATAAAGGCAGCATTTTACAGCATGACGTTGTCCATGATAACGGTTATTTTTTGGTATATCGGGCAATACCAGGGCTGGGGTGCTGTGTTCCGCATTGACGCTTTATGGCCGGGACTTCTGGTGTCGGCACTTGTATTCTTCTCCCTGTCCCTATTGAGAGAGCAGAGTCAGGAGGAGAAAGAAAAAATCAACCATTTTTTATCATAGAAAGGCGGAGAGACTATGAAAATTATCATTGCAGAATATCCGGAATCAGCGGATCGTGATCTGAGTATAGAAAAATCGGTATTCCCGGAGGATGCAAAACTGGTACTTGCTGTTTATACAAAAGAGACAGAAGATGAATTTATAGAAAAGTGCCGGGACGCGGACGCAATCCTGGTGGGATATGTGGGGATCAACAGGAGGATCATTGACGGTCTGCAAAAGTGTAAAGTCATATCCATACAGGCAACCGGCTGGAACTATGTGGACATAGAGTATGCCAGAGAAAAGGGGATCGCTGTCTGCGCAATAGGGGAATACTGTACGCAGGAAGTTGCGGACCATACAATTTTGCTGACCCTTGCTCTTCTTAAAGGACTGAAGACATATGAGAGAAGTGTAGAGAAAGACAAGGCATGGATCTATAATGCAAAACCCGGTTTAAAGAGAATAGAAGGACTGAATTTCGGCATTGCGGGATTTGGGAAGATTGGGAAAGCGGTGGCAAAAAGGGCTAAAAGCTTTGGCATGAACATTCTGGCTTATGATCCCTATATTCCGGATGATGTGATCCGGCAGTTGGGAGCAGAACCCGTATCAATGGACGGGCTTCTGGAAGAAAGCGATGTGATCACGATCCATATGAACCTCACCGCTGAAAACCAGGGGATGTTTGATCTGGAAAAATTTAAAAAGATGAAAAGATGTCCCATCTTACTGAATGTGGCCAGAGGAGGCGCTGTCAATGAACAGGATCTGGTATATGCTCTGGATCACAATATGGTGAGCGGAGCCGGGCTGGATGTGCTTTCCTCCGAAACGCCGGATATGAGTACAAACCCGCTGGTGGGCAGGGAGAATGTGATCATAACACCTCACAGTGCGTTTTATTCTACAACTACGGAATATCTGCTTTATAAAATACCTGCGGAGAATGTGCTTCGCTGTCTGGAAGGGAAATATAAGGATGCGAACCGGGTAGTGAACGGAGTGGGATTAGAATGAAAGATTGATGTATAAAAGAAAGTGTGAAAGAGGGCTTATCCTTAAACAAATTAAGGATAGGCTCTTTTTCTGATATAGAAAATAATGGGAAATTTTGGAATATGACAATATTCGACATAATTATTGAGAATAATTTGTAAAATATAAGGATTATATGGTATGATAATTGAAAAAATAAAGAATATGGAAAAACTGAACCTTTTATATAGAATCGTCTGAAAGCCGGATGTTCATACCTTTTGACGTTATGGGGGAGATACACGTGTTAAAAACAATAAAAGGAAAACTGATCGCTTATTTTTCTTTTGCTTTTTTATCTGTCATCATTATAATCTGCGGTTATTATTACTATACCAATTATAGTTTCCAGGAAAGTCAGATTATTCAGAATGTTAGCTCGAATATTGATTATATACAGAGTAACATGAACAGGATGCTTATGCGCTGTGAAGAATTTTCGGATAAAATATATTTTGACAACAAGATAGCAAAGGTTTTGACCAGGCAGTATGTTTCCACAAAAGATTATTATAATCTGGACGGGGATTTGGTGGATGCAATTGGGGATATCTCACTTTATTTAGATAACGATATTATTTCCCGGTATATACGAGGGATTGTGATCAAAGGCAATAATGGAAATGTAATAAAATATGGGGAAGATGCGGATTACATAAATATAAATGAGCTTACGGAGATGGATTGGTTCAAAAAAGATAAGTACAATAATTTTGTTGAATGGGAGTCCATGATACATAATGATTCGCCGGTAAGTCAGGTTAAGTATCAGATTCCATTTGTACGGCAGCTTATTTCCACATATACCGGTAAAAATGTAGGCTGGCTCTTTGTATCCATATCACCATCGATCATAAAGGATGTGGTGAAGGATTATGAGCTGTCCAGCGATGATATTTTGATCATCTGTGATAAGGATAAAAATTGCATTTACAGCAGTAAGCCTGAATTGTTCGGAACAGATATCTCGGATATGGTATCTGTCTGGGACGATGATAAGGCCATAAGCTATGATGAACAAAAATGGTTTGCGGTAAAAGATTATTCGGATTATTCAGGACTGGAGATTATTCAGTTGATCAATTATAAAGTCTTCCAAAGTCAGAGCGATATATTGAAAAAATCAACTCTAATTGTAATTTTGATTATGCTGGTGGTTATTTTTTCACTGACAAGCCTGCTCTCGAATAGCCTGACTAAACCCATTTCAAATATAACAAAACGAATGAAGTTAATATCAAAAGGCGATTTTTCCGTTGATAAAACCTTAGAGGGCGATGATGAGATCGGAACTTTAGGCAAAGGGATCAATATGCTTTCACAGAGTGTGGATTCGCTTATGGAACAGATTCGGAAAGAGGAGGCAATGAAGAAAGAGCTGGAATATAAAACCCTTCAAAGCCAGATCAATCCTCATTTTGTATATAATGTACTGAATTCCATAAAAATCATGGCGCAGCTCCAGGCGGCAGACAGTATATATATTATGGTGGAAAGCTTTGGTGAACTGTTAAAGGAAGTCAGCAAAGGTGTAGATGATAAAATAACAATAGAGAAAGAATTTGAGCTGCTCGAACGCTATGTTTATCTTCAAAAGATAAGAAAAAAGGGATTGATCAGAACAGAGTATGACATTGAACCGGGATGTGAAAACAGCCTGATCATAAAATTTTTGCTGCAGCCCCTTGTAGAAAACGCGATTTTACACGGATTTGAAGGAAAAAGAGGGATGGAACTTATTCATATCAGCGCCCGGCGCAGGGAAGATAATCTTCAGATCCTTATTCGGGACAATGGGATAGGAATGACCGAGGAAGAAATCAGACAGTTATTTGAATGCAACAACGAGAATAAAGTACATTATAATAAAATAGGTGTTAAGAACATCCAGGAAAGAATACAGATTTTGTATGGTCCGCAGTATGGCCTTTCTTATGAGAGTGAGTTAAATAAATATACATTAGTAAGTGTATTGCTGCCATTTGAAGTCAAAAGAGGTGAAGACAATGTTTAAAGTGGTTTTTATTGATGATGAAACCCTGGTAAAGCTGGGGCTTCGGTCTATGCTCAACTGGGAAGATGAAGGGTTTCAAATTGAGGGCGATGCTTCCACCGGAAGTGAAGGATTGTCCCTGATAACGGAAACAAATCCTGATCTGGTGATAACAGATATCATTATGCCGGATATGAACGGAATAGAGATGATGCAGAAAGTGAAGGAAAATCATCTGGATCCCATTTTTGTCGTGCTGAGCAGCTATGACCAGTTTGAGCTTGTAAAGAAAGCCATGAAGCTTGGGGCTAAGGATTATCTTTTGAAATTAAAACTAAACAGAGAAATACTTCTGGACATGCTGGAAACCGTTAAACAGGAACTCAAGAATAAAGGAAAAACAGACTGGAAGAATGAACCCTCCGTCTGGCAGACAGAGGAGCTACGGAAAGCCTTTCTAAAAAAGGCACTTCTGGGGGAATCCCTGTTAATGGAACAGAGTGATTTTGATCTGGGATGGAAAAATAAACCTGTGCGTATTGTGTACATAGTATCAAATGTTCATCATTTGATCAGCACCAAGGAAGAGACGGAGAAGAAGATATATCTGGAGACTATATGTAAACTGATCAAGGATATCAGCAGAGAATTTTTTGATTCCTACTGTACGCAATGGGAGAAAGGGGAGTTTTTGATCTTTCTCTCTGAGGAGGGGGCGGAGGATGTAAACAGTGACCTGAATTTTATGTCGGAGGCAATTATTGATATGCTCATGCAGTACAGCAATATTCAGGCGTCTATAGGGATCAGCGGAAGTGTTACAGGGTATGAAAATTTTAAGGGAGCATATCTGCAGGCAAAATCCATAAAAAATATTCTGGCAAGAGATGGCTATGGCAAAGTGGTCTCTTTTGAGGATACTATGGAGACAGATACATTGAAAACAGGAGAGATAGCAAATAACTTTTTCAGTGCGGAAAAGCTTGCGTGTATCTGTGAAACTTTGAATCTGGACGAGTTGGAACAGTCTACAAAAAGAATTGTAGAGGAGATAAGAGGGAAACATGTTAAATTAGACAGTGCCGCCTTTCTGTGTACAAGATTTATGTGTCTTATGGAGGAGTATCTGAAACAGAACTGGCAAAATAGTTTCAGCGGCGGAAATCTGAATGATTTGATGAAGAAACTATATCACTCGGATACTATTGCGGAAATTATCGAAGTGTTTAACAACTATACTTCAAACATCAGACAATTTTTTTCAGAACAGGGAGATAACGAACAGGAGAGGATCGTACGGGAGGCAAAAAAATATATCCGGGAACATGTGTATGATAATATCAGTTTGAAAGAACTGGCCCAAGTGTTGTTTATCAGTTCTGGTTATCTGAGCACCACATTTTCCAAATATGAACCCATAGGCGTAGCCAACTATATCAATAAGGTGAAAATTGCAGAGGCGCAGCAGTTGTTAATGAAACAGCGTCTTAAGATATATGAGGTGGCCTTTAAGCTGGGGTACGAGAATGCCGGTTATTTTGCCAAGGTATTTAAGAAATATACAGGATGTACACCAAAAGAATATATGGAAAGAAAATAATTCCTATTTCCTGAAAATATTTCTAGAACTCAGAATGAAGATGGGTAAATAGCATATAAAATATTATTATTTCATTAAAATAGTGTACAAAATAACAAGAGGGTCGCTTTTGCCGGCCCTCTTGTTTTGTTATACTTGTCTCATGAAATTCAAACATTCAATTTTATAAGAAAGGACGGAAGGTATGAAAAAGTACATGGGGTACGAATTTGGAAGATTCATGATTCTGAATTTAAAGAGGGACGATCTGCTGCTTGAAACGATTGAAAAGGAACTAAAAAAGAGCGGGATAAGAAACGCGCTTTTGACAAGCGCCATCGGTTCCCTGCAGAAAGTAGTGCTGCATCGTGTAGTGGGGACAGGAAGAGAGCCGGAAGATGAATTTGTGACATTGGAAAAGCCAATGGAGTTGGCATCATTACAGGGAATGGTGTTGGACGGAAAAGCACATTTTCATATGGTGGTCTCTGATGTGGAACAATCCTATACAGGGCATCTGGAGCCTGGGACAAAGGTACTTTACCTTGGAGAAGTATCCCTGGTTGAACTGAAAGGAGTATCACTCACCAGAGAAAAGAATGAAGACAATATCGGGATGATAGTGGAAAAGGAGGAGGAAAATTAGATGAGAAAAAGATTCTTAAAGAAAATGTATGCGGTATCAATGATAGGAATACTTGCAGCATCAACTATGCTGGCAGGATGCGGGGATTCTTCATCGGAAAAAGGATCAGAGGAAAAGACATCTGAAAGCAACAAAGATTCAGGAGATCAAATTGAGATCAAACTCTCAACAACTTGGACACAGGGTTCAGTAGCGCAGGACAACATAGCAGAATTAATAGCGGATTTTGAAAAAGAACATCCCAATGTGAAAATCGAACATGATGCACTTTCCACAGGAGATCTCCGTACCAAGCTGACAGTTCAGGCAGCCTCAGGAGATATGCCGGACGTTTCCTGGTGTCCCCAGAGTTATGCCCGGGAGTTTATTAAAGACGGCCTTATCATTGACTGGGCAGACATTGTAGAAGAAGATCCTGATTGGCACCAGTGGTTCGCAGATCCTGTTATCGAAGCGCTGACAGAGACTGACGGCAAGATTCTGCTGGCACCTCTGGAGGCAAGTATTGATGGACTTTACTATAACAAGGCCATGTTCGATGAACACGGATGGACAGCTCCCAAGACATGGGATGAATTTATGGCCCTGATCCCTCAGATAAAGGAAGCCGGGATTACCCCGCTTGTCACCGGGGGTAAAGACAGCAGATTTGCCTGGATGGCTTCCGCATTTCTTGTGAGAAGCGGCGGCCTGGACAATTTCAGGAGCCTCTGCTACGGCGATGACTTAACAAACTGGAACGACGAATCTACAGGATTCCCCACAGCAGTCGCGAAGTTCAAAGAAATGGTTGACGCGGGCGCGTTTCCCAATGGCGTGATGGGAATGAGTGCCACAGAGGCAGATCAGATGTTTGCCAATGAAGAGGCAGCTATGTATTACGAGGGAGCCTGGAAGGTTGGTAACTTTGAGAGTGCCGGCGGCCCGGAATTTCTTGAAAAGCTTGACAGACTTGACTGGCCTGTTATGACTGACTGTGCAGATGGCAATCCTGACACAAGAGTGGGCGGATGCTTTATCGGAGTGATGGTAAAGGCAGGAAACGATGCGGAAAAGGAAAAACTGTGTGTTGAACTTGCAAAAGCTATCTGTTCTCCTGATTTCGGAATCCCGCTTATGGAAGAGGGCGGTCAGGTATATCCCGGCGTGGCTGAATATGACCGCACCACCTGTTCAGACATTATGAATAAAATGATAGAGGCATTCCATGCGGCAGACAGCTATATTCCTTCCATGGATGGTATTGCTCCGCCGGCAGTTGACCTTGCTATCAAACAGACAGCTTTTCCGGGTATCATAACCGGAGAATTAGATGTACAGCAGGCAGTTGATGAAGTGCAGAAGGCGGCTGAGGACTATGCGGCATCATTAAAAAATCAGTGATCACTAAAAGTAGTTGACATTATTTCATGAGTGCCGGCTGTCTCACGGCAGCCGGTATTCAGGAGAAGGGTTGTAAAAATGATTGGAAAAAAGAAAAAAGATAATTTTAAGCAGGACAGTGTAACAGTGATCAAAAATCCAAAAACAAAAACGTTAGTGTATTTGGCTTTGACGATTGCAGCAGTTCTTGTGGTTTTACCTCTTATGTGGTTATTTTTTACATCCTTTAAATCACGTGTAGACCTTGCGAAAAATACATGGGGCCTGCCAAAGGTCTGGGAATTTTCAAATTACATGATAGCCTGGACAGGATCGAAGATTCCTCTTTATATGCTGAGCAGTGTCAGGGCAACTGCAGTTGCAGTTATACTTACGATCATTTTATCCACACCGGTCAGTTATGTTTTGTCCAGGTTTAAGTTTAAAGGAAAAAAGATATTATATATGTTTTTTATTGCCGGAATGATGATTCCTATTCACTCTACGGTAATTCCGATTTATACCATGGTTGGAAATATGAATATGAATAACAGTCTGGAGGTTCTGGGACTGGTTTATGGAGCTTTCAGAGTTCCCATATCAATATTTATACTGGAAGGTTTTATGTCTGCGCTGCCCAGGGAACTGGAGGAATGTGCGATCATTGACGGCTGTTCCACTGCGAATATATTTTTCAAAATTATAGCTCCCCTGTCTAAGGACGGAGTGGTAACAATCTCCATATTGACTGTGCTGTCCTCATGGAATGAATTGTTGATTTCCATGCTGCTGATCAGTGACCCGTCTAAAAAGACATTGCCCAATGGCTTGATGGGATTTATCACAGAGTATAACTCGGAATATACACAGTTGGCAGCGGGAATCATGATCTCGATCATACCGGCCATTTTATTCTATGCATTCGCACAGGAGAAAATTGAAAAGGGTATGATCGCAGGCGCTATTAAAGGATAGGACGGGGGAGAGCAAAATGAAGATTACAAAGAAAAGTAAATTGACGGTTATCTTATTCGTCTTACCGGCCTTGATCGTCTATCTCATATGGGTCATATATCCCATTATCAACGCAATGTGGATGAGCATGCTGAAATCAGATACACTGCACAGCAGCCATTTTGTGGGGTTTGAAAATTATATAAGTGTATTCAAATCAACACTTTTTTGGAAATCCATGAGAATTTCACTTATATTTATTGTCTTGACCACAACGTTCCAGGTGATCCTTGGTTTCTTATATGGATATCTGGTTTATCTGCAGCCTAAAGGGTATCGAATTTATAAAATTTTGTTGTTCGTACCTAATGTTCTTCCTTCTGTTGCGACAGGATTTATATGGAGTTATATATACAGTCCCAGTATGGGTATATTGAAGCCTTTAATGGAAGCCATTGGACTGGGGCAATATTACATATCGCCCATTGCGGACCCCAAGCTTGCGCTGGTGGCAGTGGTATTTGCACAGATATGGAGTGGATTAGGAGTACAGGTCATACTCTTTAATTCAGGATTCATGAATATACCATCAGAAGTGATCGAAAGTGCGAAACTGGATGGAGCAACAGGCTGGAAAATGATAAAAACCATGGTAATTCCCATGTCCTGGGATATCACTAAGATGGTCATTATCTTACAGACCATCGGGGCACTGCGCTCCTTTGACCTGATCTATGTTATGACAGCCGGCGGACCGAATCATTCCACAGAGGTTCTTCCAATGCATCTGTTTGTAAATGCATTCCAGAACTTCAATCTTGGATACGGCAATGTAATAGCAGTCATATTGTTTGTGCTAGCTATGATAATCACAGTTTTTATGAGAAAAGTAATGGAACGGGATAGTTTATATTAAAAAATAATAGTATACGGAGGAAATTAAAATGATGACAGATACAGAATTGATCAAAGAGCTTAGAAAATACAGATGCGCGGACCTCTGCGATGGCATGGATGCCATTGGTCTGGTGGACAAAGGAACCATGAATGAGGCCATGCGGCCTCTCAGAGATGGGATTGAATTTAAAGGGTTTGCCTACACGATCAAGCTGCTTCCGAAATCCGATGCTGTAAAGGTATGTAAGACACCGGAGGAGTGGAGAGAGGAATTAGGAAAAGAGTGTAATAAAATCTATAATTTTGTGGGAGAGATCACTTCGGAACGTGCAAAGGATACGGTTATCGTTGTGGATATGGAAGGCGTCAGAGGTGGGCTTTGGGGCTCGGAAATCGCTATGACTATGATGGAACGCGGTATTGAAGGCGTAGTTCTGGACGGAGGATGCAGAGACTCTTATGAGACAAATCTTGAAAAGGCACCGGTATTCTGTACAAAAAGAACGTTTACCCATGCATATGGAAGAGTAGAACCGGGGGCATTAAACATTCCGGTCAACTGTGCAGGTGTAACCGTGAAGCCGGGCGATATTGTATGCGCAGATGACGATGGTGTTCTGGTGATTCCCAGAGAACGCGCAGAAGAGGTTATTATGTTTGCAAAAATGCAGTTAGAGGACGATATTGCTGTTCGTACAGAGCATTATGACAATTTAGGATTTGAGCATGACGAAACACTTAACAGAATGAAATAATGTCTCTGAAGAATAGGGAAACCTTAACTTGCGGCTTGTATATACAGGCCGCATATCTTCTTAAGAGCACAGGATCCAGGTAATACAGGAGGCAGTATAGCATGAAATATGGGATATGTCTTACACCCATCTATCCGGCAGCTATCAATGATATTACGGTAATGTCGCAGGTTATTGAGAAGACAAAAAAACAGAAATTGTTTAATTGTGCAGAGATATATTTTGAAGGTTCCAAAGAAGAGGAGAACACCATCCGTAAGATGCTAGAGGATACCGGTCTGGACACAGTGTATCTGGGGGGACTGCCTATAAAGAGAGACGGTATCGATATATCGTCAGGAGATGAGGCAGAACGGAAAAAAAGCGTGGATAAGTGCAAAGGACATATTGACCATGCAGTCCGTATGGGATGTGTCAGAATAGTGGTCGCCAGCGGTCCTGACCGAAAAAATGATAAGGATAAAAAATGTATTGCGGAACAGATGCGAAAGTCTCTGGAGGAACTTGACATTTACTGTCGGGGAAGCCGTCTGGAAGTTTCTGTGGAACCATTCCCAGTGAGGACAGATCCGTATCTGGCAGTTGGAGAGACAAAACTGGTGCAGGATATTTTTAAAGACAGCAGTTTCCGCAATGTGGGAATCACCTTTGATACCAGCCATTTTTCTCAATTAGGAGAGGATATAGAGGAAAGTTTTCAGTCACTGAAGCCGTGGATACATCACATGCATTTGGCTAATTGTGTGATGAGGGACAAAACAAGCCCTCTGTACGGAGACAAGCATCCTGCATTTTCACAAAAAGACGGTGATTTCAGTATAGAGACCATCCATGACTTCTATCAGAGAATGAAGTCAAAAGGGGCACTTAAGGAAGTTGATATCTGTTCTCTTGAGATTGTAAGCAGGGGAAATGAGAACCGATATTATGATGAGGCCTGCAGGGAAGCAAAAATGATCTGGGAATTATAGGAGGAATATTGTATGGGGAATGGAGAAATCCATTTGTGGGAAACGTTTGAGATCGTACTGTACGCTGAGGGTAAATATGAGAATCTTTATACAGACGTCTGTGTATGGGCGCATCTGAAAGGGCCGGATTTTGATAAGAAGTGTTTTGGCTTTTGGGATGGGGATAATGTATTCAGGATCAGAGTGACAGCGGTCCGCCCGGGGCTTTGGACATACACAACAGGGGCAAACGTAAAAGATAAAGGCCTTGTGGGAGTGACGGGAGCATTCGTAGGTATTCCTTGGACTGAGGAAGAGAAACAAGAGGTACAGACACGCAGAGGTATCATAAGAGCCAGTAAAAACGGACATGCCATGCAGTATGCAGACGGAACACCCTTTGTAATGGTAGGAGATACCTGGTGGGGATTGGCAACATACAGATATCCCTGGGATGAGAGTGAAACTGAGCATCCGATCGGCAGCAGCATGAGTATAAAAGATATGGCTAGGCAGAGGATCCGCCAGGGATTTAATACTGTTGGCATGATCGCGTCTTTCCCTACCTGGGCTGATGACGGTGAAGATGCATGGATCATGTTGGATGACGGACATGAGACAGCAGTCAGAAACGCATGGACTGTAGATGGTTCATCCAGACAGGGAGTCAGAAAAGATACAGCACCCTGTAAAGCTATGCATAATGAAGGCGGAAGGCCATTCTTTTTCCCGGGTAAGGTAGAAGGTTATGAAGAGATTGTTCCTGATTATGACAGGATCAACCCGGAATATTTCAAGGTACTGGATAAAAAGATTGACTGGCTGAACAGGCACGGCATTACAGTGTTTATCGAAGCAATACGCCGTGACTGCTCAAAAACCTGGAAATATTATTACGACTGGCCTATGGTTTATACCAGGTATATTCAGTATATATTTGCGCGTTACCAGGTAAACAACTGTATTTTCAGCCCTATCCATTTTGATATCAAGATGAATACCATAGACAGCCGTGAATTCAATGAACCCATTGATCTGCTGATAGATACTTACGGCAGGCCGCCTTTCGGAACCCTGATGGGAACCAATCCTTCCCCCAGTACCCTGATCAATTACGGAGGCCCAAAAGAGCAGCACTGGCTGACACTTCATCAGACCGGAAATTGGCGTGAGCATGAACACTACTGGTATCTCACGGATATCTTCCACGCTTCTCCTGCCTGTCCGGCAGTCAACGGTGAACCTTATTATTCCGGTTACCCGGAATCCTCCATGAAAATAGATGAAAACGGAAATACCGTTACAGAGTTAGGCACCCTCACAGCCGACAGTGAGGAAGACCATTTAAACTGCCGATCCGGGTATTACGGAAGTGTTTTGAGCGGTGCTTATGGGGGTGTTCTGGCCGGATTTGAAGGCGGATGGGGGGCCAATATTGAAGAGGGCAATCTCTATAATATCTGGGATACCATGACTTTCCCGGTGAGTTACCAGGTGAAATATGTGCGTGATTTCCTCTTGTCTGAGGGCAGCAGATATACGGAACTGGTTCCCAATGCTGAATTGGTGACACCCAATAAAGCAGGAGATCCTTACGGGTACAGAGGCTGGGCTTTTGCTTCTGCCACCGAGAAAAGGGATCTGATCCTGGGATATGTGGAAAGGGATTGTCCAAGAGCCGCGGTACGGGGACTGCGCCCATATGAAAAATACGATTTTAAATGGTTTGATCCCTGTGACGGGACCTGGAGCGAAAGTACAAAATTAAGTGTCAGCGCGGTGGGTATGATCCATTTACCGGAGTATCCGGGCAGGCAGGACTGGGCATTTAAATTAAAGAAAATACAGGAGCCATACAGGATCGATACTTCCGAGAACCCCAAATCATCACTGGAGGAATATAGAAGGCAGAAAGTGCGGAAAGGGTAATGATATGCAGAGAATATTAAACGACCCGGATAACATAGTAGACGAAATGCTGCAGGGATTTTTCAAGGCGCACAGTGATCTTGTGGAGAGAACATCAAATCCCCGTGTGGTAAAGGCAAAAAATATTCCAAGGGATAAAGTAGGCGTGGTGACCGGCGGCGGTTCCGGGCATAAGCCTGCATTTGTGGGATATGTGGGGGAAAACTTATGTGATGCAGCGGCCGTGGGCGAAATTTTTTCTTCTCCGACACCTGGTGCATTTCTGGATGCCATGAAATGTGCTGACCAGGGAAAAGGTGTTGTCTGTCTGTACGGCAATTATTCAGGCGACAATATGAATGTAAAGATGGCGGTCAAAATGGCAGAAAAGCAGGGAATCAAAGTCAGGACCGTAATTGCCAATGACGATGTGGCATCAGCTCCAAAGGAACAGCGGGAAAAAAGGCGTGGTGTTGCAGGCGAGATCCTCATGTGGAAGGCGGCTGGTGCAAAAGCGGCACAGGGGGCAGATTTGGACCAGGTTGCGGCGACTGCGCAGAAGGCTATCGACAATACCAGATCGGTTGGTGTGGGGCTGAAACCATGCATTCTGCCTGCGATCGGACATCCAGGGTTTGAGATAGAAGAGGGGACCATGGAGCTTGGGATCGGTCATCACGGGGAACCGGGAGTGGCAGTGGTGCCAATGGAAACAGCCGATAAACTGGCAGAAAGAATGCTGGACATGATACTTGCGGATCATCCGTATAAGGCAGGAGATGAGGCTGCGGTCCTTTTGTCCGGGCTTGGCGCTACACCGGTTATGGAATTGTATGTTCTTTATAATGAGGTGGAAAAGCGGCTGACTGAAAAGGGAATTGGTGTTTATCGGGCATATGTGGGGAATTATTTTACATCACTGGATATGGCAGGAGCCACTTTGTCATTGATGAAGACAGACGATGAACTGAAGGAACTGCTTGCCATGCCTGCATACAGTATGGGATGGAAGTAGAAGATCAGGGACACACCCGGGGATATGAGGACATAGGGTAAACGGCATATGGATATACATGATGGAGGTATATTATGCAGGCATTTAAAAACGCAGAAGGAAAATCCATTTTGTTGAGAATGGTTCAGGTGATCCAGGAGAATAAGGAGTATCTTGGCCAGATAGATGGAGTCATTGGAGACGGTGACCACGGAGCGAATATGAACAAAGGCTTTACTATGTTCTTAAATCAGTATAAAGACGTGGATTACAGTTTTACGGAAGGGCTTTATCACCTGGGTATGGTTCTGCTCAACGGGATAGGAGGATCAATGGGTCCTATCTACGGAACCATTTTCATGGCAATGTCAGAAGCGGCAGACGGTAAGGATGCGATAGGACTCAGTGAGTTATCCCAAATGCTGAAAGCTGCGGAAGAAGAACTTTTTACAATTGTGGATGCCCGAAAAGGGGACAAGACTTTAGTGGACAGTTTATCTCCTGCAATAGATGCGGTGCAGCAGGCGGCAGCGGCTGAAGCGGACTTTAGATCAGCACTGGATGCCATGTGCGCTGCGTCCGGGCAGGGGAAAGAACGTACCAGAGACTTGACCGCCAGGTATGGAAGAGCATCCCGTCTCGGGGAGCGTTCCAGAGGTGTGCTGGATGCCGGCGCTGTATCCTGTGATCTTCTTTTAAATGCAATGGCCCAAGGAATAGGGGAATTGCTGTGAGACAGAAATGAGGTAAGATATGAAAATTGCGATTGGCTGTGATCCCAATGCGGAGGAAGCCAAGAAGAGACTGATAGATTATATTACCAGGGAGGGACTGGGCACAGTGACTGACTTTGGCAGTACAGATGCGGTGTACGCTCACGTGGCTTTTTCAGTTGCCAGGGCAGTGGCAGATAAGGAATATGACAGAGGAATCCTGCTCTGCGGCACAGGGATCGGAATGTCTATTGCGGCAAATAAGGTGAAAGGCGCATATGCCGCATTGGTGTCAGATACATATTCGGCAAAAAGGTCACGGCTGTCAAACGATGCCAATATACTCTGCATGGGGGCTTTTACCATTGGTGATAAAGTGCGGGAAGAGCTGACAACAGTGTTTATACAAAATGATTTTATTTCAGGAAGTTCTTCACAGGCTAAAGTAGACGCGTATAAGGAATACGATGCAGAAAGATAGTGTTATATGAAAATTGTAAAAAAGGTAATAGATCATATTGAAAAGTGTTATGCAGTTACAGAATTTGAGTATGACGGAAAAAGGCATCTGCTCTGTTGTGCGGAAGGTAACGGTCCATGCCGCGCATATGATTTACAGGGAAATCTGGAAGAAACATTTTGGAACGGACCGGGAGGTGTCATGACACTGGCACAGTTTCCTGAAGGGGACGAACCAGTTCTTCTGGCGACACAGGGATTTTTTTCTCCGGATGATGCGTCAGATGCAGAGCTTGTATATTATTACAGGCGAAACGAGCGGTGGCACTGCAAAACATTGTGCCGGCTCCCATTTCTTCATCGATTCGGGATCGTGTGCAGCCAGGGAAAAAAGTATATTGTTGCGGCAACTTTAAAATCGGCGAATGCATTCAGTGGAGACTGGACTTGTCCCGGCAGAGTATGGGCAGCAGAGCTGCCGGAGAATATCCTGCAGTATGACAGCAGTCATCCGTTGGAGTTTCAGCCTGTTCTGAATGGACTGTATAAAAATCATGGTTTTAGTATAAACAGGGATGAAGAAAACAGTTATGCAGTGATCGGAACAGAAAATGGAGTGTATACCGTTTATCCGCCAAAAGATCCAAAGGAGCAATGGAAATGCGAGATGATCCTGAAAGAACCCGCCAGTGACGTCTTATACCGTGACCTGGATCACGACGGGGAAAAAGAATTGATCATTTTATCTCCCTTTCACGGTGAGAATATCAAAATTTTTAAGAAAAATGAAAAAAATGAATTTGTTCAGGTATATGAGCGGAAGAAGAAGATGCCCTTTTCTCATGCAATATGGGGTGATGCCATAGATGGGCATGAGCATGTATTTATCGGCGGAAGAGAAGGGGATAGAGAACTGATAGCACTTTATTACGACATGGTAAAAGAAGAATATAGGGAGTTCCGGGTGGATGCAGGCGCCGGAGCAGCCAATTGCATGTTGTTTCAGGTAGACGGACAGAGCAGGTTGATCTGCGCAAATCGTGAGACAGATGAAGTGGCAGTCTATTCTTTTGGATCTGATGACAGTCTGGGATAAAAAGGGAAAGTGAGGATGAGGTTATGAAGGCAATTTTAAAAGATAAAAGGGAAGCAGGATTTACACTGGCAGATATACCGGTTCCGGAAATCGGAAGAAATGAAGTTTTGATAAAAGTGGAGGCATCTGCTCTCTGCAGATCAGATGTGGATGTATATGAATGGACACCTCTGGTAGAGAAGGCGAACTATGACCTGCCTTTTGTTATGGGGCATGAGTTTGCAGGTACTATAGTAAAGACAGGAGAAGACGTACAGGGATATAAGCCGGGCGACAGAGTGGCCGGGGAGACACATATCCCATGTGGTTACTGTGAGACCTGCAGGACAGGAAACCAACATATCTGCGGCAATCACATGGGAGTTTTGGGAAGAACGGTGGACGGATGCTTTGCAGAATATATTGCGCTGCATCAAAAAGCGCTGATCAGACTTCCTGAGAATCTTTCTTTCCAGGAGGGCGCTATATTAGAGCCTTTTGCCACGGCAATGCATGCGGTTTCGAAAGCAAACCCATCCGGCAGATCCCTGCTGATCGCAGGTACGGGAACTATTGGGCAGATGGCAGTGGAAATCGCCAAATATCTGGGCTGTACAAAATTGTTTGCAGTGGACATCAGCGACACGAAGCTGCAGGAGAGCAGAAAACGGGGGGCGGATGTGACCATTAACGGTATGAAAGAAGACCTGGTGGAGATCGTTAAACGTGAAACAGACGGATACGGAGTAGATGCAGTCATTGATTTTACAGGAAATGAGAGGGTTATCAACCAGGAGGTGGAAGCCGTTAAGATAGCGGGAACCATCGTACATGTGGGAATGGTGGAAAAACCCCTGACATATAGGAACTTTATGTACGGCGTTGTCTATAAGGAACTTATCGTTACCGGAATCTTCGGAAGACGCATGTATGAGACATGGACAGAAGTTATGAATATTCTAAAAACAGGAAAGATCGATCTCAGATCATTTGTTGCCAAAGAAATGAAGCTGGAAGATTTCCAGGAAGCAAATAGAGAGTTTCCAAACGTTTCTGGCAGAATTGTATTTCAACATGAATAGGGTCATGACATAAGAGATTGTAGCGAAAGGAAGAAGATATGGAATATAAAAAGAGGAAGGAAACCATGGATGGTAATACTGCCGCGGCTATGGCTTCTTACCATTTTACAGAAGTGGCAGCCATCTATCCCATCACACCTTCATCCCCCATGGCGGAAGCAGTGGACAAATGGGCTGCAGAGGGGAAGAAAAATATCTTTGGAAAAACAGTAAAATTGATGGAGATGCAGTCAGAAGGAGGAGCAGCAGGAGCACTGCATGGAAGCCTGCAGTCAGGTGCACTGTCCACTACCTATACTTCTTCCCAGGGGCTGCTGCTTATGATACCCAACCTGTATAAGATCGCAGGTGAACTGCTGCCGGGAGTTCTGCATGTGAGTGCAAGATCACTGGCTTCTAATGCGCTGAGTATCTTTGGGGACCATCAGGATGTTATGAGTATCCGTCAGACAGGGACAGCCCTGTTGGCATCAGGAAGTGTACAGGAATGCATGGATCTGGGCTGCACGGCCCATCTGTGTGCCGTCAAGTCAAGAATTCCCTTCGTACATTTCTTTGACGGTTTCAGAACATCACATGAGATACAGAAAATAGAGGTGATCGGATCACAGGAGATCAGACAGCTTGTGGACTGGGATGCTGTTTCAGCCTTCCGTGACAGAGCGCTGAACCCGGAACATCCAGTCCTCCGCGGAACCACACAGAACCCTGATATTTTCTTCCAGGAAAGGGAAGCCGTGAACAGATTTTATCTGAACCTGCCGGAAATAGTACAGGAATATATGGACAAGGTTAAAGCGCTTACAGGGAGACCATATCATCTCTTTGATTATTACGGGGCAGAGAAACCGTCAGTGGTGATCGTCTCCATGGGTTCCTCCTGTGAGGTGATCAAGGAAACACTCGATCATCTCAATAGAAAAGAGGATAAGTACGGTCTTGTCCAGGTTCGTCTGTTCCGTCCGTTCTCAAAAGCGGCATTTTTGAAAGCTTTCCCGGAGAGTACAGAGAAAATCGTGGTGCTTGACCGGACAAAAGAACCCGGAGCCAACGGAGAACCGCTGTACCAGGAAGTGCGCGCGGCATTTTACGGCGAGGACAGACATCCTGAGATCATAGGCGGCCGCTATGGTCTTGCGTCTAAGGATTTCACACCCGGAGATGTGGCGGCTGTACTGGAAAACGCGGAGAGTGACAGGCCGCTGAATGGATTTACCGTGGGAATCAGGGATGATGTTACATACCTGTCACTGCCGGTCAAAGAAGATTTTCCGGATACCGCGCCGGAGGGGACTGTAAACTGTAAATTCTGGGGACTGGGTTCAGACGGAACGGTAAGCGCCAATAAATCCGCAATAAAAATCATAGGCGATCATACAGAAAAACAGGTACAGGCCTATTTTGCATATGATTCCAAAAAATCAGGGGGAATCACCATATCCCATCTGCGTTTCGGGGACAAGCCGATCCGCTCTTCCTACCTGGTAAGCCACGGGGATTATATTGCCTGTCACAATCAGGCTTATGTGACACAGTATGACCTGCTGGACGGTATAAAGGAAAATGGAATATTTCTGCTTAACTGTATCTGGGATGACCGGGAAGTGAACAGCCGGCTGCCGGAAAACCTGAAGAGGATCATTCTGGAAAAAAATATTCGTTTTTATACCGTAGATGCCGTACATATTGCAGAGAAGATTGGACTTGGCAGACGTATCAACATGATCATGCAGACAGCATTCTTTGCACTGACACAGATCATTCCTGTGGAAAAAGCCGTGGAATATCTGAAAGCTGAAGTTAAGAAAAATTACGGGCACCAGGGTCAGAAAGTGATAGATATGAACTTTGATGCCATTGAAGAAGCGCTGAAACATATCCATAAGGTGGACTTGAGGTTACTGTGCCGGGAGAGCGGGGAAGAACAAAAACAGGAAATCTGTACGGGCGACGCGGAGACAGACTTTTTTGTAAATAACATTATGGTTCCCATGAACCGGCAGAAGGGTGATAACCTGCCTGTCAGTGTATTCAGCGGCAGAGAAGACGGAACCTTCCCTACCGGTACAACCCGGTATGAAAAACGCGGAATTGCGCTGACGGTCCCTGAGTGGGATGCGGATGCGTGTATTCAGTGTAATCAATGTTCGCTGGTATGTCCTCATGGCGTATTCCGTCCAAGGCTGCTGACTAAAAAAGAGCTTGAACAGGTACCGGAGGGGATCAGGGAAAAAGCAAGGCCTGCAAAGGGTTATACAGATACCCTTTTTTATATGGGATTTTCACCTATGGACTGTACAGGATGCGGGAATTGTATTCACATATGTCCAGCAAAAGGAAAAGCTCTTGAGATGGTAAGCCTTAATAAGAGAGCAGAAGAAGAGATTGAAAACTGGAAGTGGATAGAAGAACATCCGGGGACATTAGAATCGCCAAAAGGCAGTTATAGTATAAAGGAGACACAGTTTTTGCCGGTTTATTTTGAATTTTCAGGGGCCTGCGCAGGATGTGGTGAGACACCCTATGCCAGACTGATCACGCAGCTCTTTGGGGACAGAATGATGATTTCCAATTCCGCGGGATGCGCTACAGTATGGGGCGGAAGTGCGCCGGCGGTTCCTTACAGGAAGGATGAAAGAGGGCATGGGCCTGCCTGGGGATTTTCACTTTTTGAGGACAATGCAGAGTATGGCCTTGGCATGTATCTGGGCTACCATGCCGTGAGAGAAGAGGTTAGACAGAAACTGGAGATCCTGAAAGAGAAATTGGAGGAACCGGGAAAAAACAGGCCAAGGCTGTATTGCGCTTTAAGTGAATATCTGGATGAGTTTCAAAATTCAAAAGAAACAAGAACCCGTGCGGATAAGCTGGAAAAACTGCTGCAAGACAATATGGACATTCCGGAGGCAAAGCAGGTATATGACAGAAGGGACTATCTGATAAAGCGTTCTAACTGGATATTCGGCGGAGACGGCTGGGCATATGATATTGGTTATGGAGGCCTGGACCATGTACTTTCCACAGGCGCAGATATCAATATCATGGTATTTGATACAGAAGTTTACTCCAACACAGGAGGGCAGTCTTCTAAGTCCACACCAAAAGCAGCCACAGCAAAATTTGCGGCAGCAGGAAAGCGGAGGAAAAAGAAAGAGCTGGGCCTGATGGCTATGCAGTATGGAGATGTATATGTTGCCCAGATCGCATTGGGGGCCAGTCCCGTGCAGGCGTTAAGGGCAATCCAGGAAGCTGAAAATTATCCCGGACCGTCCCTGATCATCGGATATGCGCCGTGCATTAATCACGGGATCAAAGGCGGTATGGGACGTACGCAGGAGCAGCAGAAGCGTGCTGTGGAAGCGGGATACTGGAACCTGTACCGGTATGATCCAACAAAAAAAGAAGAGGGCTTAAATCCGTTTATGCTGGATTCCGGAGCACCCAGGGCAGAGTTCCGGCAGTTTCTTGAAAGTGAGGTGCGATTTTCATCTCTGAAAAAGAAAAATCCTGAGCTGGCGGAAGAATTGTTTGCCCAGGCAGAAGAGGACGCACTGGAGCGTTATAACAGATACAGGAAAATGAGTACGGAAGTTTAGCAGGAGGGAATCCGTATGCAGATAAAAGGAATCCAGATAGAGGCAAAAGACCAGGTGGTTACCCTTACGCAGCAGGCGGAGTCCGGTGACAGGGTGTGCTACATTTCAAAGGGAATACGCTGTGAGGTGACTGCTGGGGAAGAGATTCCGCAGTATCATAAAATGGCCTGTAAGCATATAAATAAAGGCGAAAAAGTGTATAAGTACGGGAATGAGATAGGAGAGGCAGTGGCAGAGATCAAGGCAGGAGAATGGGTGCATATGCATAATCTGAGAAGTACCTGCCTGGTGGAGCAGCCATAAGAGGATAGGGGGACAAATTTTATGAAAATTCAGGGATACCACAGACCGGACGGAAAATTCGGGATCAGAAACCACGTGCTGATCCTCCCCTGTTCTCTCTGTGCCAGCGAGACGGCCAGATTTGCATCAGAGAATGTGGAAGGAACTGTGTATCTGGCAAATCAGGGGGGATGTTCTCTGAGCAGACGTGACCTGAAAGTTACGTTGGAAACTTTATCCGGAATTGCCGCAAATCCCAATATTTACGGGACAGTTCTGGTGGGAAACGGCTGTGAGGTGGTACAGGCATCTCTGCTGGCTGAAAGGATCAGAGAAAAAACCTGCAAGCCGCTGGAAGTGCTGGTGATTCGGCAGGAGGGCGGCAGTTTAAATGCGGTGAAGCGAATTGTGGAGCTGGCGGGGAAGATGAGAGAAGAGGCGGACAGAGTGCCTCTGGCTGAAGAAGATATTTCACGTCTGATCCTGGGGACGGAATGCGGAGGCTCAGACCCTACTTCGGGACTTGTATCCAATCCTGTTGTGGGGAAATGTAGTGATCTGATCATAAAAGAGGGCGGAACGGTCATTCTGTCGGAGACGCCGGAGCTGATAGGCGCAGAACAAATCCTGGCTTCCAGATGCAGAAACGAGGAGACAGCAGAGAAACTGTTAAAGACTATAAAAGCATTTGAGGAAGATTTTCTGAGAGTGGGGGAAAACCCAAGAAGCGGGAATCCTACGCCGGGGAATATAGCCGGCGGCATTACCACACTGGAGGAAAAATCCCTGGGATGTATCCACAAGGCCGGAAGCAGCATTATTCAGGAAGTAGTGGAATATGGAGAACCCATCAACGAAAACGGACTGATCGTTATGGATACACCGGGTCAGGATGTGGCGTCAATTGTGGGAATGGCAGCGGCAGGAGCACAGATGGTTGTATTTACAACAGGACATGGTACGCCTACGGGTTCCGGAATTGTGCCTGTGATCAAACTCACCGGAAACCCGGAGACAGCGCATTTGATGAAAGACAACATAGATTTTGACTGCAGCAGTGTACTGACAGAAGGGAAAGAGATTGCCCAGGCAGGGGAAGAACTGCTTGCAATGGTCCGCGATACAGCCCGCATGCATAAGACAAAAGCGGAAAAACTGGGATTTCAGGATGTTTCCATAGCCAGATACTGTAATTTTGCCTGATAGATCAAGAGAGAGGAGCTGTAAAGCATGGGTTTTATGACAGCGAAGGAATATATTGAAAGTTTAAGAAAAATGAAGACAGTGGTCTATCTGTTGGGAGAAAGAGTTGAAAACTTTGTTGACCATCCCATTATAAGACCGTCTGTCCATTCTGTGGCTATGACTTACGCTCTGGCGCAAAATCCTGAATATAAAGATCTGATGACTGCTGTGTCCGGCCTGACTGGGGAGAGGGTAAACCGTTTCTGCCATATCCACCGGAGTACGGAAGACTTGATAAATAAAGTAAAAATGCAGAGGCTCTTAGGACAAAAGACAGGTGCCTGCTTCCAGCGGTGTGTGGGAATGGATGCTTTTAATTCCATTTATTCCACCACATTCGAGGTGGACAAAAAATACGGAACAGACTACTATAAAAAATTTTGCACTTACATGAAGTATGTACAGGAGAATGACCTGACAGTTGACGGGGCTATGACGGACCCCAAAGGTGACAGAGGACGTTCTCCCAGTCAGCAGGATGACCCGGATATGTATCTTCATATTGTGGAGAAGCGGGAGGACGGCATTGTAGTAACAGGGGCAAAGGCGCATCAGACAGGAGCTGTAAATTCCCATGAACAATTGATAATGCCCACAATCGCCATGAAGGAAGAGGATAAGGCATACGCGGTTTCTTTTGCTGTTCCTTCTGATGCGGAAGGCATCACTATGATATATGGCAGACAGTCCTGTGATACCAGAAAGCTGGAGAATACAGGGTGCATGGATTGCGGGAACTGTAAATTCGGCGGGCAGGAAGCGCTGGTGGTATTTGACAGAGTCTTTGTTCCCTGGGACAGAGTGTTTTTATGTGAGGAATATGAATTTGCAGGTGTTCTGGTAGAGCGCTTTGCAGGTTATCACAGACAGAGTTACGGCGGATGTAAAGCGGGGGTTGGAGACGTGCTTATCGGTGCTTCGGCAACGGCAGCAGATTATAACGGTGTGTCTAAGGCATCCCATATAAAGGACAAGCTCATTGAAATGATGCATTTGAATGAAACATTATATTGCTGCGGAATCGCCTGTTCCGCAGAGGGAAGCCCTACACAGTCAGGCAATTACCAGATTGATAACCTGCTGGCTAATGTGTGTAAGCAGAATGTCACAAGATTTCCTTATGAGATTGCCAGACTGGCGGAGGATATTGCGGGAGGGCTGATGGTTACCATGCCATCGGAGAAGGATTTTGAATCCCCGGAAGTGGGGGAAATGTGCAGAAAATACTTTAAAGGAAACAGCCAGACGGATGTTATGGACCGCATGAAGATCCTGCGCCTAATAGAAAATATGACACTGGGAACCGCAGCGGTGGGGTATAGGACAGAGTCACTCCACGGAGCGGGAAGTCCCCAGGCACAGCGTATCATGATCGGCAGACAGGGAAAACTGGCAGAAAAGCAGAGACTGGCTAAAAGTATCGCAGGGATAAAGGAGTGAACTTTTATCCCTGCGATGGGAGAAGAGGATGAGAACTATGAAAGAGATTGTTCTGGCAGGTGCCTGCCGGACACCGATAGGAGTTTTAGGCGGAGCCTTGGCTTCTGTGCCGGCTGCTGATCTGGGCGCACTTGTCATCAGAGAAGCCTTAAAACGTTCCGGGATTCCGGCAAAAGAAGTAGACCAGGTATACCTGGGATGCGTGATTCAGGCAGGGCTTGGTCAGAATGTAGCCCGACAGGCAGCGCTGAAAGCCGGGCTGCCTGTAGAGGTGCCGGCTGTGACCACAAATGTGGTGTGTGGTTCCGGTCTTAACTGTGTAAATCAGGCTGCGGAGATGATTCTGGCCGGTGATGCGGATGTAGTGATCGCAGGGGGAATGGAAAACATGTCCATGTCTCCTTATGCGGTACCCAACGGAAGATTCGGCTACCGTATGGGAAACGGCACTTTAGTAGATACCATGGTAAATGATGCTTTGACGGATGCGTTCCATCAGTATCATATGGGAATTACAGCAGAGAATGTGGCGGGAAAATGGGGACTGACCAGACGGGAACTGGATGAATTTGCCGCTTGGAGTCAGAGTAAAGCTGCCAATGCACAGGAAGAGGGAAGATTTGAAAGAGAGATCGTTCCGGTGACTGTAAAGAAGAAAAAAGAAACCATTCTGGTAAGCCGGGATGAGGGCATTCGTCCCGGAACCACAGCGGACAGTATTGCAAAGCTGCGCCCTGCATTTAAAGAAGACGGTGTCGTGACGGCTGCAAATTCTTCAGGTATTAATGACGGTGCGGCGGCCCTTATTGTTATGAGCAGAGAAAAAGCCCATGAGCTGGGAGTCAGACCTATGGCAGTGTGGAAGGGGGGCTCTCTTGCAGGAGTAGATCCTTCGATTATGGGGATCGGACCGGTGGCAGCTACAAAAAAAATCATGGAAAAAACAGGATTTGAGATAGGGGATTTTGACTTGATCGAGGCAAACGAAGCGTTTGCGGCACAGTCTTTGGCAGTTGCCAGAGAACTGGGGATCCCGGACGAGAAACTGAACGTTAACGGCGGTGCGATCGCCCTTGGTCATCCGGTGGGGGCATCAGGGTGCCGTATCCTGGTCACACTGCTCCACGAGATAGAGAGGAGAAATGTGAGCACAGGGCTGGCAACCCTCTGCATCGGAGGCGGTATGGGATGCGCTGCAGTTGTAGAGAGAGTCTGAAGCTTCATGACAGGAAGTGAAAGCATGGAAATTATCAATATGAAATATATCAAATATGAAGAGAAAGACCAGTATGGACTCATAACCCTGTCCAGAGAAAAGGCGCTGAATGCATTAAACAGGGAACTGCTGGCGGAGCTGAATAATGTCCTGGATTATGTAAACCTAAAAACCGTGAGATGTCTGGTGATCACAGGGCAGGGGAAACGAGCTTTTGCAGCAGGTGCTGATATTGGTGAAATGAAGAATTTTACCAGAAAAGAGGCAAAAGCATTTGGTATGCTGGGAAATAAAATATTCAGAAAAGTGGAGACATTTCCCGTACCGGTCATTGCTGCTGTCAATGGATATGCCCTGGGCGGCGGGTGCGAACTGGCCATGAGCTGTGATGTGCGGCTGTGTTCGGATAATGCGGTGTTCGGGCAGCCGGAGGTCAGTCTTGGCATCACGCCGGGATTCGGCGGGACCCAGCGTCTTGCGCGGCTGGTGGGTATTTCCGCGGCAAAACAGATGATTTACACTGCCTGCAGTATAAGTGCTGATGAGGCTTATAGAATAGGCCTTGTAAGCGCTGTGTATCCCTGTGCAAAACTTTTGGGGCAAGCAGTTAAAATGGCGGAACAGATAGCCGCAAATGCTCCCATTGCAGTTCGCGGATGTAAAAAAGCCATAAACCAAGGAATTGAAGCGGGGATGGAGCAGGCTGTTTCTTTGGAGACAGAGGTATTCGGAGATTGCTTTGGCAGTCGTGACCAGTTGGAGGGAATGACAGCATTTCTGGAAAGAAGAAGGAGCAGCGGATTTCTTAACATGTAAAACAGAACAGGAGGTACGGATGAAAGTAGGCATTATCGGAGCAGGCACAATGGGAGCAGGCATTGCCCAGGCATTTGCCCGGACACAAAAATACGAGGTACTCCTGTGTGACTTAAACAGAGAATTGGCGGAAAAAGGCAGAAACAAAATTGCAGATACACTGAGGCACAGAGAAGAAAAAGGGAAAATAAGCAGCCGGGAAGTCTGCGAGATCATGGAAAACATAACCCCGGGAACCATTGAGGACTGCTGTGACTGTGGTCTGGTCATTGAAGCAGCTATTGAGGATATGGGAGTAAAGAAGCAGACATTCCGAAAACTTCAGGATATTTGTGGAGACAGTTGTATTTTAGCCACGAATACCTCTTCCCTTTCCATAACGGAAATAGGGGCGGGATTAAAAAAACCAGTTGTGGGAATGCATTTTTTTAACCCGGCGCCGGTTATGAAGCTGGTAGAGATCATCACCGGGATAGATACACCGGCAGAGACAGTACAGATATTAAAAACCATAGCGGAGGATATAGGAAAGGTACCGGTTCAGGTAAAAGAAACCGCCGGATTTGTGGTCAACAGAATTCTTATCCCTATGATCAATGAGGGGATTGGGTTATATGCAGAAGACACAGCCAATGCGGAAGACATTGACACAGCTATGCGGCTTGGGACAAACCACCCCATGGGTCCCCTTGCCCTGGGAGACTTGATCGGACTGGATGTGGTTCTGGCGATCATGGAAGTGTTACAGAGCGAGACAGGAGACCCCAAATACCGCCCTCATCCATACCTTAAGAAAATGGTCCGCGCCGGCAGGCTGGGCAGAAAAACAGGACAGGGATTTTATACATATGGATAGGGAGGCATATCAGAACCGGAGAGAACAATTTAAGAAATTCGCGGAGACAGCGCTAGCGGCCGTGGCAGAAGAGACAGATGAAAAGGAAAAGTTTCCGGATTACATTGTGGAAATACTTGCAAAAAAAGGCTGGATGGGGCTTCCTTTCCGTACAGAATACGGCGGTTTGGGCCTGGACAAAATGACGCTGGGGCTGTGTATAGAGGAACTTTCAAAGGTATGCGCCTCTACAGGCCTGATCGTATCGACCCATACACTTTTATGCGGCGGGCCTATAGAGAAATACGGAACTGCACAGCAGAAGACCAAGTATCTGGAACCTCTTGCAAAAGGAAAAAAACTGGGCGCGTTCGGTTTGACAGAACCTTCAGCGGGAACGGACATCTACGGTATGGAGACAACAGCAGCAGAAGATCAAGGCCAATGGGTATTAAACGGGAGAAAGATTTTTATCACCAACGCGCCGGAGGCGGAGATTTATGTTATTTTTGCGGTGACAGACAGGAAGGATGGGGACAGAAAGGAAATTTCCGCATTTATTGCAGAGAAGGGCACACCGGGGTTTCATTTTGGAAAAAAAGAAAGAAAAATGGGTATCCGGGGAGCGGCAAACACAGAACTGATATTTGAAAACTGCAGGATTCCATCCTCAAATATCCTGGGAAAGAGAGGGGAGGGCAAAAAGATTGCTCTGGATACTCTGAATCAGGGGCGGATCGGCATTGCGTTTCAGGCATTGGGAATTGCGGAAGGTGCGTTTGATAAGACCGCAGCGTATGTAAAGAGACGGGAGCAGTTTGGGAAAAAAATCAGTGATTTCCAGAATACAAGATTCCAACTGGCGCAGATGAAGACCAGGATCGAGGCGTCAAGGCTGCTTGTCTATGAGGCGGCATGGTGCGGTACAGGGGAAGAGGACTTTCCGGCAAAAGCAGCTATGGCAAAACTGTTTGCGTCAGAGACTGCAATGGAAGTGACGGAAAAGGCGGTACAGCTTCACGGGGGATACGGATATCTCCGGGAATATGGGGTAGAACGAATGATGCGTGATGCCAAGATAACGGAGATTTATGAGGGGACCAGTGAAGCACAGAAAATGGTGATTGCTGATGGGATACTGAAATGACCATTGCAGGACAGCATCAACAGAGCTGAAGATATAAAAATGAGGCTGTGGAGTCAACAGATAGGGTATCTGTCAATTCCATAGCCTCTTTGTACGTTCCTGAGGTGATTCGAACACCCGACCTACCGCTTAGGAGGCGGTCGCTCTATCCAGCTGAGCTACAGAAACATAATATTTCCTTACGACCCTCTAATTTTATACTACCCAAAAGAAAAAGTCAAGACATAAGAGTTATAAAAATTACTGCCAGTTATTGCGCGCGATATTTGGGAAATATCGACAAAGTTTTCTTAATGTTTGTTAATATACTATTCATTGCAACGACGATTTGCTATAATAGTAGTACAGAAAGGAATGGTTATTTACAGGCAAATAAAGAATGAAAGAGGTGAAAGATTATGAAGCGCAAAGTGAAAAGACTGTTGGCAATGTTTCTCACTTTTATCATGGTATTTTCCATGGGAACTGTATTTGTTTCCGCAGCGGAAGAAGGAACCGGTAAAAGTACAGAGACAGCAGGAAAACCGGAACTGTCCAAGAAGACAGCGGACAGTGTAGTCCTGAAAACAAAAGACGGGTATGTATACGGCATCCAGGAAAACGGAAGCAAATGGAAATGGGCAGAAGATAAACAGTATGATAAGACGGCAAAGACAGTTTCCTTTACAGGCCTGAAGGCTGAGACAGAATATGTATTTGCCGGGAAGACAAAGGATGCAGAAACTGTTCAGGATACAGATACCTTGAAGGTAAAGACAGAAGCTGCGGCAGTACAGACGGAGACTCCGAAGACTGAGGAGCCGCCAAAAGCAGAGAATACGGATAATAATGGAGAGATCAATAAACCCCAGGGCGGAGATTTAAATACAGAACAGACAAAACCTGAGGAAACGAATAAGACAGATACTGAGACAAACACCCCGCCAAGTGTAGGTGAGACAACGGGCAGCGCAGAAGGTACGCAGGATATTGATAAGGATACGACAAAAGATACATTGACAGACAATGCCGGTGAGCCGAAGGCTGATGAACCTAAAGTTGATGAGCCGAAAGTTGACGAACCAAAAGTTGACGAACCAAAAGTTGATGAGCCGAAAGCCGATGAACCTAAAGTTGATGAACCTAAAAAAGATGAATCTAAAGCAGATGATTCTAATAAGGATGAATCCAAAGGTGTGGAATCCAAAGGCGAAGAACAGAAAACCAATAGTTCAGAAAATAAGGTAAATGACGCAAATGGTCTGAAAGGCAGCAATAATGCCAATGATACCCTTCAAAAAGCAACGAAACCAAACCCACCTGTGGTGGATAAGGTAACTGATACAAGTGTTGTGCTGAAACCAAGCAGTGACGCTGACAAGTATACTTACAGTTATAAACTGGTATTAAAGGACAATAAAGCTAAGGCAACAGAATTGATCAATGATAAAGGTGAATTCACAGGTTTGACACCTGACACGGATTATTTAGCTTATATTATGGTTAAGGGCGACAGCAATGCCAGTCCGTCGTATGCTGACAGTGAGTGGAGTGATGCTGCAGAGGTTCATACATTAAAAGCGGCAGCAGAGAAGCCGAAAGCTGCGCCGAAACTTGCTGAGAAGACAGATACGACCATCAAACTTGATACATCCACAGCGAATCTGGAGTACGGCGTATATCTGGATGGCGGCAACATCAGTTGGAACAATACAGGAGAATTTAAGGGACTCACAGCAGGCAAAGAATACGAATTTGTCACACGCGTCAAATTCGACAAGGACAAACAGATGGAAAGCCCTGTCAGTGATAGTTTGAAGGTTACTACGAAAAAGGCGGCAGCGGCAGCTCCTGAAGCGCCTGTATGTATTGGAAGGACAGAAAACAGCATTACGCTTCGGGCTGTGAACGGACAGGAGTTTGCAATGCTTGAGAACGGAACACCCGGAAAATGGCAGGACAGCGAAGTTTTCAGCGGTTTGAAGGCAAACACAAGATACTCTTTTGTGACCAGAGTAAAATATAACCCGGATGAGGCAATGGAGAGTAAAGTGAGCAGCAGCGCATCCGGCAAGACGATCATCGCGTTTGAAGGCTCCAGTGTGACCGGTATTGAGGTAAACGGTGTCTATGACAAAAACACTGTTGTGAACATGGCAGCTAACGGAAACGGCACAGATAACCAGAATCCGGAAGGACAGGACACCAGATGGGTTCCAGAGAGCTGGAAATGGGGAAGCTCTGCAAAGGGTACCTGGAATAAATCCCCGTACACTGCAAAACTGACATTGAACAAAGCAGGTAAAATGGAACTTCAGGTAGTTTTCAGATTGGAAGAGTATACGGAAAAAGGCTGGACAGCTATGACTGCTGAGAAGAAGACAATAACAGTGCCGTTCAGTGTAAAAGAACAGTATACGATCACTGCATCCGCCGGATCCAACGGCAAGATTTCTCCTTCCGGCAGTGTAAAGGTTATGGAAGGCAATGACGCCACATTCACCATCACACCGAACAAAGGATACCAGATTTCCCAGGTGACAGTGGATGGCAAGGCAGTTACAGTGAAAAACAGTAAGTATACATTTGAAGATGTAAGCGCAAACCATAAGATATCTGTTACGTTCAAGAAACTGACCAAGACAGTTCCAAAGACGGGAGATACCATGAACATGGCAGGCTATCTGATGCTGGCTGTTCTCTCCGCAGGTGCTGTGTTTACAGTGTTGCTTTCTGCAAAGAGAAAGAAAACGAATCACAGATAACAGACGCTGAGTGACGATGGCTGACTGACAACGAAGGTAACTGCTCAGCAGGAATACAAGTTAACTGCGCTGATATTAATAAGACATACAGTAACAGTAAGAAAATTTAAAGCAGCAAGTGAAAAAAAGAGGCTCCGTCGGTTGTGAACTAACCGGCGGAGCCTTTTTTTAAAACCTGTAGATGAGGTACTTCTTATTCCCAGTGAATTTATTCTCCAGTGGAGTTATCTCGCAGTGAACTTATTCCTCGGCAGATTTATTCCTCAGCAGAAGTGTCCTGCAGTGCAAGGAACCCTTCTTCCCCTGTACGGATCTTTACTACATTTTCTATATCATATACAAATACTTTCCCGTCTCCGATCTGTCCGGTTTGGAGTATGGCTTTTGCAGTATCAACGACCTTCTGGACAGGTACAAGGCTGACCACGATTTCTATTTTGACCTTTGGAAGAAGGTTCATATCCATCTCAACGCCTCGGTAATAGGTAGTGGAACCTTTCTGGACTCCGCAGCCAAGTACATTTGTGATGGTAATACCTGTCACTCCGATTTCGTTCATTGCGTGCATAAAATCTTCCAGCTTGCTGCGCCTTGTGATGATAACTATTTTGGTGAGCTTGTGAACAGCGGGGCTGCCTTCCTTTGGTATATCCTGGGTATGCTCAGCAGGTGCCTGAGTGGCAGATGCGCCCTCTGATGCCGGCGTATAGTTCTTTGTTGTGCCCATGACGTTTGGAACAGAACCCATAGAATCCTGTGTCACAAAGTCGGCATAGCTGCTTGCCAGGCCGTGTTCTCTTACGTCCAGGCCGGCGATTTCTTCATCGGCAGATACGCGAAGCCCGACTGTGTGTTTGATCACCTGGAATATGATGACCATAGTTACTGCTACCCAGGCCGCAGTTGCGATAAATCCAACAAACTGTACGCCCAACTGATGAAAACCGCCGCCAGTGAAAAGGCCTTTTGCATCTGTGCCTGTGCCGTCTGAAAAAAGGCCGACACAGAGGGTACCAAGTGCACCGCACATGCCATGTACGCCTACGGCACCAACAGGGTCATCAATTTTACAGATCTTATCAATAAATTCAATACCGAATACAACAACAAATCCAGCCAGGATACCTATGATGGCGGCTGATGTGGGGGATACAGTGTCACATCCTGCCGTAATGGCCACAAGTCCTGCCAGAGCACCATTCAGGGACATGGATACATCAGGTTTTTTATACAGTATCCAGGTAATAGCCATAACCGTAATGGTGGCTACTGCTGCGGCCAGGTTGGTGGTGACGAATATTTTGCCGGCAGATACAATGGCATCGCCTTCCATAGATACAGTGGAAGCACCGTTAAATCCAAACCAGCAGAACCAGAGAATGAACACACCAAGAGCACCCACTGTCAGGTTGTGACCGGGAATGGCTCTTGATTTGCCGCTCTTGGAGTATTTTCCGATACGGGGACCAAGAATTTTGGCACCTACAAGGGCTGCCACACCGCCTACCATATGAACAGCACAGGAGCCGGCAAAATCGTGAAATCCCATTTCAGCCAGCCAGCCGCCGCCCCAGATCCAATGGCCGGAAATGGGATATACAACAAGGCTGATGAGAAGACTGTAAATGCAGTAAGATGAGAACTTGGTCCTCTCAGCCATGGCACCGGATACGATCGTTGCGGATGTTGCGCAGAATACAGTCTGAAAGATCAGGAATGCCCAGAATGGAACACCGTCGGGAAGCATTGCCGCGCCATAGTTGGATTCTGAGGCAATACCTGTTACGGAACCGAAAAATCCGCTGCCGGTGCCAAACATGATTCCAAATCCAACCAGCCAGAAAGCAGGTGTGCCGATACAGAAGTCCATCAGGTTTTTCATGATAATATTGCCGGCGTTTTTGGCCCTGGTAAAGCCGGTCTCTACCATAGCAAAACCGGCCTGCATAAAAAAGACCAGCGCAGCGCCTAAAAGCACCCAAATCGTGTTTACAGATGAAAAATCACTCATAAAAATATCTCCTTCCTTTTTCAAGTTTTCACATTCTTCCGTATGAAAAGCAGACAAAAAGGGTGCGTATTTGGGAGTTATGGGAGACTCTGAAAATACGCACCTTTGCATAAAGAAAAATGTGATATATGTAATCGGAAAATGGCGGCCATGGGATATGGCCGTGCATCTCCGCAATTACTGTTGACAGCAGCGGGAAGCCCGCAAAGAAAACTTTTACTGTTTGTTGTCCGCTGTATGACCTGTGATATCCATTGGATAATGGCTGTCAAAGCAGGCTTTGCACAGCGGCAGATTACCCGCCATGGACTGCAGATCGCGGGTGTTCATATAACCCAGGGAGTCAGCACCGATCATGGCACAGATTTCATCAGCCGTGTGGGAAGAAGCAATCAACTGTTTATTGGATGGAATGTCTGTTCCAAAGTAACAAGGATACAGAAACGGTGGAGAACTGACACGGACATGAACACTCTTAGCTCCGGCATTTTTCAGCATACGGATGAGGTTCGCGATGGTTGTTCCGCGGACTATGGAGTCGTCAACAAGAATAATACGTTTGCCGCGGACAACAGGTTCTAAAACATTTAATTTCAGCCGGACGCTTAGTTCACGTTCCTTTTGTGTCGGTTTGATAAAGGTTCTTCCCACATAGCTGTTTTTGTAAAAGGCTAATGCAAATGGAATCCCTGATGCTTCCGAATAGCCTTTTGCCGCCGGGATCCCGGAATCAGGGACACCGGTCACAAGATCGGCATCCTCGGGATATGCTGCCGCAAGGGCAGCTCCTGCGCGGATACGGGCATCGTAGATGTTAATGCCGTCCAGGGTACTGTCCAGCCGTGCAAAATAGATGTACTCAAATATGCAGTGTGCATGAGTCTCCTGACAAAGCTGGCAGTTGGAGGTGATACCATCCGCCGTTATGGTGATGATTTCACCGGGGCGGATATCACGGATGAATTCTGCGCCGATTGCAGAGAGGGCGCAGCTCTCGGAAGCGATAATATAAGAGGTGTCTCGCCTGCCAAGGCAGAGCGGCTTGAGACCAAGAGGGTCACGGACACCTATGAGCTTGCGCGGACTGGCGATGACCAGTCCATAGGCGCCGCGTATTTTCTTTGCCGTATGCAGAATCGCTTCTTCCACATTGTGTGTGTTGACTCTTTCCCTGGCGATGCAGTAAGCAATCACTTCCGAATCCGTGGTTGTATGGAATATTGCTCCGGTTTTTTCCAGTTCACACCTGAGGTCTTGAGTGTTTACCAGATTCCCGTTATGGGCCAGAGCAAGTGTTCCCTTTATATAATTCAGTACCAGAGGCTGCGCGTTTGACAATGTGGCAGCCCCTGTAGTGGAATAACGGACGTGGCCGATACCAAGATTTCCGTGAAGGTTTTCCAGGATTTCTTCCTTAAAGACTTCACTTACCAGCCCCATCCCTTTGTGTGCATTCATATTGCCTTTGGGTCCTTTGGTATCGCAGACAGCTATACCGCAGGACTCCTGTCCCCGGTGCTGTAAGGAGCAAAGCCCGTAATAAATGGAAGATGCCACATCCTCCTCCTTAGGGCTGAAAATACCAAATACACCGCAGGCTTCTTTTATATCAAAATCTGACTGTAATTCCATGGAACGTCTCCTTAGACGTAGAATAATAAGTGGTCATAGGTTGGATATGGCAGATATTCATCCGGAATTTTTGTCTCGGCTTCATTTGCTGCCAGCTTCAGCTCATCCATGACAGGGAGAACCTTTGTGAGGAACTGTTCAGCCTGTTCCTGCATATCTTCCACGGACTCTGCCCGGGCAGTAGCCTCTTTTAAGACAGCAGTCCCGGAAGTGATGGCATTAGACAGCTCAGTCAGTCTGGTTACCAGTGCTTCTTCCGAAGCAGTGGAAAGTCCCGGAACCAGGGCTTTTTTATCCGCGGCATTTTTAGCGGTACAAGCAGCGTAGCTGTTGACTGCCGGAAGGAAATCTTTTGTGAGCATTTCCTGCATGGTTTTGGACTCTATGGCAACTGTCTTAGAGTAAGTTTCCAGAAGGATCTCGTATCGTGATAAAATCTCTTCTTTTGTAAATACGCCGTGTTTGATAAACAGATCCAGATTCTTGTCAGCAATAAATCGGGGAAGGGCTTCCGGTGTGGAAACCAGGTTGTAAAGGCCTCTTGCTTTGGCCTCTTTTACCCATTCTTCTGTATATCCGTTCCCGTTGAAGATTACTTTTTTATGTTTTTTAATAGCCCGTTTTATCATTTCATGTACTGCGTGTTCCATTTCTTCCGGGGCAGTATCTTTTAATTCACCGTAAAATTGTGCAAGCGCCTCTGCCACCGCTGTGTTCAGTACCATATTGGGATTTGCGACAGACGCCGCGGACCCCAGCATACGGAATTCAAATTTATTGCCGGTGAAGGCAAAAGGTGAGGTGCGGTTTCTGTCGGTGGTATCCTTGGTGAAGTGAGGCAGTACATGAGCACCTGTCTCTAGTTGTACCGGATGCGCCTTTCCAAAGTAAGCATCCTCCTCAATGGACTTAAGGACGCTTTCCAGCTCATCACCGATAAAGATGGAGACAATAGCCGGAGGTGCCTCATTGCCGCCCAGACGATGGTCATTGCCTGCGCTGGCAGCGGATACCCGCATAAGGTCTGCGTAATCATCCACAGCTTTTATGACAGCCATGAGGAATACTAGGAACTGAATGTTTTCGGCAGGAGTCCTGCCCGGCTCCAGCAGATTGGTTCCGGTGTTGGTGGACATAGACCAGTTGTTATGCTTGCCGCTTCCGTTGATACCGTCAAAAGGTTTTTCATGGAGCAGGCACACAAGGCCGTGTTTTTCCGCTGTCTTTTTCATGATCTCCATGGTGAGCTGGTTGTGGTCAACAGCAACGTTTGTGGTGTCGAAGACAGGTGCCAGCTCATGCTGGGCAGGTGCCACTTCATTGTGTTTTGTCTTGGCGGGAATGCCCAGCTTCCACAGCTCTTCATCCAGGTCATGCATGTAGGCGGCGATCCTGGGCTTTAAAGCTCCGAAGTAGTGATCCTCCATCTCCTGTCCTTTTGGTGCAGGAGCGCCGAACAGGGTTCTTCCTGTAAAGATAAGGTCACGCCGTTTTTCGTATAATTCTTTGGGTACCAGGAAATATTCCTGTTCCGGGCCGACGGTTGTTGAGACGCTTGTGACTTCCGTATTTCCCAGAAGATGAAGCATTTTTACAGCCTCTTTGTTCAGTGCCTCCATGGAACGGAGGAGCGGGGTCTTTTTATCCAGTGCCTCTCCGCTGAAAGAGCAGAATGCTGTTGGTATGTAAAGTGTATTATCTTTAATAAAAGCCGGTGACGTGGGGTCCCAGTTTGTATAGCCTCTGGCTTCAAAGGTGGCGCGAAGGCCGCCGGAGGGGAAACTGGATGCGTCAGGCTCTCCTTTTACCAGCTCTTTGCCGGAAAATTCCATGATGACCTCTCCGTTTCCGTTGGGGGAGATGAAGCTGTCGTGTTTTTCCGCAGTATAACCGGTCATGGGCTGAAACCAGTGGGTAAAGTGTGTCGCTCCGTTTTCCACAGCCCACTCTTTCATGGCTACTGCCACGGAATTGGCAACGTCCAGTTCCAGATGGGTTCCGTTTTGGATTGTTTTGTGAAGGGCTTTATATACGTCCTTCGGCAGTTTGTTCCGCATCACCTTGTCACTGAAGACAAGGCTTCCATATAGTGTAGGAATATCTCTTGACATATCCACAGCACTCCTTTCAATTTAAACGCAAAAAAGCGCTTTGGATGATATTCACCCAAAGCGCCTTTGCTTTATGGTAAGTAGTATTGCACGAAAAAAAAGAAATGTCAATCCCTTTTTTGAAAAAATGCGGTCCGCTTCTACCAGGCTTTTAAATTGCAGGATATGAAAAAAGGTTAATGTTCATGCATAAAATTGACCTGTTTGCCAAAGAAAATCTGTTTCGGAAGGAAGAAAGTAAAAATCAGCAAGGATTAAAGCGAATTTAGAAAAAGTAAAGGAAAGGTGAAACAGATACAATAAATTTATGGAAATTGTCGTATTTGCGGGACAGAAAATGGCAGAGTCCCGGTCACAAATAAATTGACAAATAAATTTATGAAAGGAAAAGGGATGTTCCCTGGGTAAAAGAATGGCATATCGTATATTGGCAATTAATCCCGGTTCTACATCGACAAAAGTAGGCTGTTTTGAAGGGGAGAGAGAATTATTTACGGTAAATGTATCACATGACGCGGAGAAGTTAAAAGAATTTCCCACCATCAGTTCCCAACTTTCCTACAGGAAAGAAACCATACTGCAGGCATTGGAGGATGCGCATATGGACCTGCGGACAATAGATGCGTTTGTGGGCCGGGGCGGAGGTCTGATGGCAGTGGAAGGGGGAACTTACATAGTAAATGAGACGCTGTTGGAACATGCGGTGAGAGGGGCTAATGGAGTGGCACATCCGGCCCAGCTTGGGTCCCAGATCGCCAATGAATTTGCGTCGGAATTTCAGAAGCCGTGTTTTGTTGTGAATCCGCCGGACACAGATGAACTGACATTATATGCAAGAATGACCGGAATCAAAGGGGTATACAGAAATGTACATCTCCACGCCCTGAATTTAAAGGAAACCGCAATCCGTCACAGCAATTCTCACGGCTGGAGGTATGAAGATAAAAATTATATCGTGTGCCACATTGGCGGCGGAATCTCCATTTCAGCCCACCAAAAGGGAAGAATGATTGACGGGAATGACATTGTGGGAGGTGACGGACCCATGGCGCCCACCCGGTGCGGTACAGTGCCGGTGATTGAGGTGGAAAAGTTATGCGGGGCCGCAGAAGACAGGAGAGAGGTAAAGTCTTTATGCACTAAGACCGGAGGTTTTGTAAGCCATCTTGGCACGTCGGATGCGTTGGAAGTGACCAGAAGAGCGGCGGAAGGTGATAAAGAGGCAGAACTTGTCTGGAATGCCATGATATATCAGATCATCCGGTATATAGGAGCCATGGCAGGGGTTCTGCAGGGTGATGTGGACGGCATTCTTCTCGGCGGAGGAATCGTACATAATAAAGATTTAGTGGAAAAAATCACAGAAGCCTGTTCCTGGATTGCGCCGGTTTCTGCGTACCCCGGTGAGTTTGAGTTAGAAGCCATGGCAGCAGGAGTCATTCGGGTGCTGGACGGAGTAGAAGAAGGAAAAATATATACCGGGGATCCGGTATGGTCACCAGAAGGGAGAGAGTAAGATGAATCTGTTGGATATGGTTTATGAAAAGGCAAAAGAGAATCCGCAAAAAGTGGCATTTCCGGAAGCGGCCAATGAAAAGATGATGCAGGCCGCCTATGAGACAGGCCGGGATGGATATATCATTCCCATTCTTGTAGGGGATGAAGAGGAGTTAAGGGCTCTTGCAAAAGAAAGAGGATATGATGAAAACGTATTCACTTTCGCAGACATTTCTGAGGAGGCCCATAAGGCGGAACTGATTTCAAAATATGTGGAAAAACCTGACACAAAGCTGAAGGAAAAACCACTGAATCGGCGTATGCAGAACCCATTATATTATGCCATGGTCATGCAGGCAGCAGGAGAGGCGGATGTGACGTTTGCAGGTATTGACAATACCACAGGGGATGTGCTTGTGGCAGGGCAGATGATCATTGGGCTGAAACCGGGAATCACAACTATCTCCAGTATTGGTCTGGCGGATATTCCGGGGTATGAGGGCAGCGAGGGTTCTTTTCTGGCCATAGGCGACAGTGCCGTGTGCACCAACCCGGATGCCGGACAGTTGGCAGACATTGCAGTCTCAGCCTGTGATACAGTGAAAGATTTGCTGGGATGGGAACCGAGATGTGCCATGATCTGTTACTCCACATTGGGAAGCGGAGAGGGAGAATTGGTCGACAAGGTAGTGGAGGCTCTGAAGATTGCAAAGGAACTGAGGCCGGATTTGTCTATTGACGGTGAGTTTCAGCTAGATGCGGCGATCGTACCTTCCGTTGCAGAGAAGAAGGTGAACAGAGAGAGCAAAGTGGCAGGAAAAGCCAATGTATTGATCTGGCCGGATCTCAATGTGGGGAATACTGCTGTAAAATTGATTCAGCAGTTTGGACATGCAGATGTGTATGGCCCCATGCTCCAGGGGTTCAACAGCATTGTCTGTGACTGTTCCAGGGGGGCACCGGTTTCTGAGATTAAAGGAAATATTGTGATTTCCGCAGCCAGGGCAGCCGCAGTTAAAAAATAAAAAGGTATTGTCAAAGAGCAGGAGGCCGGGATGACGAACAAGGAGCTGATTTACAATTTTTACCGGGAATTTTTCAATGAACATAGGATCGAATGTGTTGACAAGTATGTAAAGGAAGATTACATGCAGCATAATCCGGGAGTAGCACAGGGAAGAGAGGCTTTGAAAAAGGCATTTGCAGATAAGTTCATCAGTGACCCTCAGTTTCATCTTGAGATTGTCAGGATGATAGAGGAAGACAATATGATTGCAGTGTATTTAAAAAATGTGGATGCCGGCGGAAAGACTGTATGCCGGGTGGTTGACACCTACCGGGTGGAAGACGGGAAACTGGCGGAGCACTGGGATATCATTCAGATGTGCTGAAAAATATCCGAAAATGTCGAAATAGGTCATAAAATGTAAACTATTTTGACCTGAAGTCCGGGAGTAAAAATAGAAGGTGACTCAAGGACTATAATCACATTTAGAAAAGGAAAGAGCAGCAGTTACATGGGTGTTACAATACATATAAAAATAAAGCGATGGAGGAAATGAAATGAAAGGTAAGAAGTTTATGGCAATGTTTCTGGCGGCAGCTATGGCATGTACGGTTATGGGATGTTCGTCCGGGGGAGGAACTGATTCGTCAGATTCGGCTCCGGCAGCGAAAACAGATACAGATACTGACAAGGCAGAGACGGAAAAGACAGAAGGAAACGGTCAGTTTATTGAGGCAAATGTGGATGCCCCCAATACAGAGGTGACAGATGAGACGATCAGGATCGTGCTTGCATCCGAACCGTCCACACTTTGGGGTGCGCCTGCCGGGAAAATTGAAAATGAATCTGTCTATATTGCAGATGCGATCATGGATCGTTTAGTTGCAGTTGATGAAAATGGTGAAGTGATTCCTGCTTTGGCAACAGAATGGGAATGGGTGGATGATACCCACTGCAGATTCAAGTTAAGAGACGATGTTGTATATACAAACGGTCAGACCATGACAGCGGATGACGTGGTATATACGGTGGGAATCTGGAGAGAGTACAGTGCCAATACAGATACCGGACAGTTTATACTGGGAGCTGTGGCGGAAGACGAGTCTACGGTTGTCATTGAGTTTACACAGAAAGCTCCTGACTTACTGGCCATGCTTGCCTGGGGCAACTTCGGTATTGTAAGCCAGGCGGAAGTAGAAGCGGCCGGCGGTTTGGAGGCGGTACAGAGCAATCCGGTGATCGGATGCGGCAAATACCGTTTTGTTGAATGGAAGAGCGGAGAATCCATTATCTTAGAGCGCAACGAAAATTACTGGGATAAAGACTTTAAGGGATATTACAAAAGGATTGAATGTACCTTCACCAATGATGCGGCGGCAAGAAAACTGGCTGTAGACTCCGGAGACGCACAGGTGGCAGTGGACATGCCGGTTATCCAGGCAGTGACTTATACAGAGGATGAAAAAATAGACGTTGTCATCTATGATTTCGGACAGGTTACCCATCTGTGGTTCAACATGACAGAGGGAAAAGCAACGGCAGACAAAAACATCAGGGAAGCTATCATGAAATCCATTGACTATGAGGCCCTTGCAATGGTGGGAACAGGGGGAACAGCAGAACAGGCCCTTGGATTTGCATCTCCTTCAAGTTATTACTTTAATGAGACTTACACTAAGGAAGAGAGAAAACCGGATGTAGAGGGCGCGAAAGCTTTACTGGCGGAAGCAGGCTATGCAAATGGGATTGATTTAACTATTCTTGGAACTGCAGACCTTATCCCGATGTACACGGTCATCCAGGAGAACTGCCGCGCAGCAGGCATCAATCTCACATTAAACACTCCTGATACAGCGTCTTTCATTAGTGATGCATTTTCCGGAAACTATGACATGATCACGATCGGCTGGATTATGGATAACAGAAATCCTTCTATCATTACTTCTCTGGATAAAGGAACCATTGAAGCCGGATTTGCCATAGGCGGACCGAAGGTGACTACTGATGAGATAGATACTCTGCGCAAGGATATTATCGCAGCAGAAGATCCGCAGATTGCAAAAGAAAAACTGGCGGAACTTGAAAACATTATGAAGAGTGACTGCATTCAGGCAAACCTTTATCCGGAAATGAAAGCAGCCATTGTAGCAAAAGGTCTGAAAGGTTATAACACATTAGAAAGAGGATTCACCTGTATTACGGATTTCTATAAATAAGGGCACTTGTATTTAACAGGAGAAAGACAATGATAAAGTATGTATTAAAAAGAATTGCTTTGCTGATCCCCATTATGCTGGGGGTGTCTGCAATCATATTCACTTTAAAAACCTTTACCCCGGGAGATCCCGTTCGTCAGATTTTAGGAAACTCAGCATCGGAAGAACAGATGGAAGCAAAGCGGGAAGAATTAGGTTTGGATAAGCCTGTGGTTGTACAGTATGTAAATTATATAACCGGTGTATGCCGGGGGGATTTCGGGAAGTCCTACCGAACAGGAGAACCGGTGCTTAGGGAACTGGCTCCGCGTCTTGTCACATCCATGATCGTCACCTTGGGGGCAGTGGCCATTGGCGCTGTACTGGGGATTATCCTTGGAATCATATCCGCAATCAAAAAATACACCTGGGCAGATTCCCTGGTACTGATAATTTCCATGTTCTTTCAATCGGTGCCGGAGTTTGTAGTGGCATTAGTTCTGATTCTGATATTTTCAGTACAGCTTCATTTACTTCCGGCAACAGGAGTTGAGGTGGCCAGCGGCTACATTTTGCCCATGCTTTGTATTGGACTTTCTTCTGTTGCAAGTTACACACGTATCACAAGATCCTGTATGCTGGAAGTGTTGGGCGAAGACTATATCCGGACAGCAAGAGCCAAAGGCCAGACAGAGCCGAATATTATAAAAAGACATGCGCTGCGTAATGTGATGATCCCTGTGGCACAGTCCATAGGAAGCAACCTTGGTGTGGCCATAGGCGGCGGAATGGTAATAGAGACAGTGTTCAGTATTCCGGGAGTGGGAAAGTATATTGTGGATGCAATTACCCAGAGAAATTATCCGTCCGTTTTAGGCGGGGTGTTAATTCTTGCTTTGATCCTGACGCTTATCAATCTTTTGGTGGATATCAGCTTTATTTTGATCGATCCGCGGCTAAAAACAACCATTATCTCAGGCGGGGCAAAAAAAGCAAAAAAGGCATAGGAGTGAAAGAAATGGCAAAGATGCATACTCCTGCAATGGAGAAATTAGAGAAAAAAAACGCAAGACGTAAAAAAACAGTAAACTCGACGCCTCTCTATGAATCTTGGAAACGGTTTAAGCGAAATCCCACCGCACTGATGGGGCTGGCGGTTGTTGTCATATTGGTATTGGTTGCAATTCTGGCTCCTCTGCTTGCCCCTTATGATTACCAGGTGCAGGATTACATGGCTATGCTGCAGAAACCCAGTGCAAAGCACCTGTTTGGCACAGATAATTTCGGACGGGACATTTTCAGCCGCTGTATCTACGGCGCCAGATACAGCCTGCTCATCGCATTCTTCTGTACACTGGCGGCAATGTTCAGCGGAGGGCTTCTGGGAATCATCGCCGGATATTTCGGCGGGAAAATAGATACCGTGATCATGCGTATTATGGATATTTTCCAGTCCATACCTATGATCATGATGGCAATGTGTATTGTAGCAGTTCTCGGCAACGGGATTCCCCAGTTAGTGTCAGCCATTATGTTTGCTTCCATGCCAACAATGGCAAGAAACAACCGGGCGGCGATTCTTCGTGTGCGGGGCAGTGATTATATTGAGTCATCAGAGGCAATCGGCGTGGGCCGTCTGGAGATGATCGTGAAACATATGATACCCAACACAGTGGGGATTATGGTCATTTACTTTGTGGGATTTCTTGCGGCATCCATTATGCTGATGTCTTCCATGAGCTATATCGGAGTCGGGCTTGCGGCACCAACTCCGGAATGGGGACTGATACTGAATGACGGAAAGGCATACATGACTACAGCGCCATATATGATGATTTTCCCGGCGCTTATGATAATGATCACTTGTTTTGCATTTAATCTTATGGGTGATGGCCTTCGTGATGCGTTTGATCCGAAAATGAAATAGGGAGCATGTGGATATGAGCGAAAATATACTGGAAGTAAAAGATTTGGTCATCCATTATGAAACAGATGAATCAGTAGTGGAGGCTGTCAACAATATTATGATCACTCTGGAAAAGGGGAAGGTGCTGGGCCTGGTGGGTGAAACCGGTGCAGGGAAAACTACCACTGCTTACGGCATTATGGGGCTTTTGCCGCCGAAAGTGGGACACGTCATTCAGGGGTCTATTCTGTTGGACGGAGAGGACCTTTTAAAGAAAAGCGAGAGAGAAATGCGTGCAGTCCGCGGAAAACAAATCAGTATGATCTTTCAGGACCCAATGACAGCGCTGAATCCGGTGAAGACCGTAGGAGAGCAGATTGCAGAGGTTGTTTATCTGCATGACCGCTGCTCCAAGGCCGACGCCTTGAAAAGGGCCCAGGATATGCTGGCAATGGTGGGAATCGGGCGGGACAGGTATAAAGATTACCCTCACCAGTTTTCAGGAGGCATGAAGCAGCGTATTGTCATTGCCATTGCGCTGGCATGTAAACCGGATCTTTTGATCGCGGATGAACCCACAACAGCCCTGGATGTGACCATACAGGCACAGATTCTGGATATGATGCGGGAACTGCAGGATGTCAACGGCACATCCATGATATTGATCACCCATGATCTGGGAATTGTGGCGGAGATGTGTGATTACTGCGCTGTCATGTATGCCGGTGAAATTGTGGAGTACGGCACAGTGGAAGATATATTTAACAAGGCAAAACATCCGTACACAAAGGCGTTATACCGGTCTATTCCATCCCTGGAGGAGGAGGTAAAGCGGCTGCATGTGATTCAGGGTCTAGTACCCAATCCGGCAGATCTTCCTGAATACTGCAGCTTTTACCAGCGCTGTGAGGAAAGAAAAGACTGCTGTAAAAAATGCGACCCCCAAAGGGTGAGGCTGGATGCCGTTCATGAAGTAAAGTGTTGTCAATATACAGAAGGATGGGAGGAAGAATAGATGGGAAATATCATAGAAGTAAAGAACCTGAAAAAATATTTTTCTACCCCCAGAGGGACACTTCATGCGGTTGATAATGTGACTTTTAACATCGAAAAAGGAAAAACCATTGGAATCGTTGGAGAATCAGGCTGCGGAAAATCAACCCTTGGAAAAACCCTGATGAGACTCCATGATCCAACAGATGGGCAGATTTTTTACGACGGAACAGAGATTGCCAACATGCCCAAGAAAGAATTTAAGGAGAAATATCGTTCTGATATTCAGATGATCTTCCAGGATCCGTACGCATCCCTGGATCCACGCATGAATATTCTCCAGTTGATCGAGGAGCCGATCCGTGTAAACAACCGCTCCATGTCAGGTAAGGAAGTTACCGACAGGGCCAGGGAGATGATGGAACTGGTAGGACTTGCAAAAAGACTGGAGAGGACATATCCTCATGAACTGGACGGCGGACAGCGTCAGCGTATCGGGGTTGCCCGTGCATTATCATTGAATCCGCAGTTTATTGTCTGTGACGAACCGGTATCAGCCCTGGATGTATCCATACAGGCTCAAATACTGAATCTGCTTCAGGACCTTCAGGAGGAGAGAGGGCTGACCTACATGTTTATCACCCATGATATGTCGGTGGTAAAACATATTTCTGACGATATTGCAGTGATGTATCTGGGACAGATGATTGAGAAATGTCCTGCCAGCGAAATCTTTAAAAATACGATTCATCCGTATTCAAAGGCATTGCTGTCAGCAATCCCCATTCCTAAGGTGAACTATAAGCATGAGAGAATGGTGTTAAAAGGAGAAATTGTTTCTCCCATTGATCCAAAAGTATGCTGCCGCTTTGCAGCCAGATGCCCTTATGCAAAACAGGAATGCCGGGAGACTGAGCCAGAGCTTCGAGAGATTAAACCTGACCACATGGTGGCGTGTCACCGGGCGGAAGAGTTCATGAAATAAATGTGAAAAGACGACGCAGTAACAGCCGGGGCACCTTCAGGGTAAGCGGGTATGGTAAAGGAGAAAACAGATAATGAAAAGATATGATACGCAAATTTGTGTAATAGCAGCAGGACCTTCCGGATTATCTGCAGCTGTACAGTCTGCTCAGGATGGAGCGGATGTAATTGTATTGGAAAAAAGCAGTACAATCGGAGGTACGGCAAATATGGGGATGGGGCCACTGGGAATAGGGACAAAATATCAAAAGAAACAGATGATAGATATTACTGTGGAAAAAGCATTTGATATGTTTATGGACTATACACATTACAATGTAGACGCCCGGTTAGTCAAAAGATATTTTGCCCAGTCAGCGGAAACAATAGAATGGCTGGAAGATATAGGCGTAGAATTTGAAGGGGCATTTCGTTATTTTCCGCAATCAGAGGCAACCTGGCATATTGTAAAAACGGATAAAGGAATTGGCCCAAGAGCCGCTTCTTTTATGAACAGAGCCTTATATAATAAGGCATTGGAACTGGGTGTGACGGTACTTCTGGAGACAGCCGCAACACAAATCCTCAAGGAAGACGGAAGAGTTGTGGGAGTGCGGGCAAGAGGACAGAATAATGAAGAGATAGAAGTGCGCTGTGACGCAGCCATTATCTGTACAGGCGGCGCAGGCGCAAATACTGAGATGATCAAAGAATATACAGGGCTGGAATACGGAAAAGATGTGTATAACTTTGCTGTTCCCGGTATGGTGGGAGATGGTATCCGTATGGCATGGGAGGCGGGTGCTGACCAGATGCCTATCCGGATCGAGATGGCGGCTGATTTAGGAGGCGGGGAGCCGGCTAGTGCCAGTGTCTCCAACATTTTCAAGCAGCCGAATCTTCTTGTAAACCGGTTTGGAAAGCGTATTATGAACGAAGAATATATCCAGAACAGCACTTATCTGAGTAATCTGGCAAACCATCAAAAGGATAAAGTGGTATTTAACATTGTGGATACCTCCATCATCAAGTATTACATAAAACACGGAGTGGATGTCACCAGCTTAGTGGCAAATGTACCAGATGTATCAGACTTTTTTGAGGGATTTGAGAGTCTTATGGAAAATGGTTCCCATAATTTCTTCCGGGCAGATACCATCGAGGAACTGGCTGAAAAAGCGGGAATTGATGTTGAGAATCTGAAGGAAACCATAGATGACTATAATTTCTTCTGTGACAGTGTGGACGAAGAATTTTTTAAGGCAAAGCGGTATTTAAGGCCTATATTCAAAGCGCCGTTTTATGCAGCCGCCCACCATCCGGGAGGTTACGGAACTGTGGGAGGCGTCCGTATCAATGAAAACTGTGAAGCCTGTGACAGGGAGTTCATGCCCATTCCCGGACTGTACTGCGCCGGAGCGGATGCCTGCAATATTTATGATGACAGCTATATGTTCCTGCTTCCGGGAAATTCCATGGGGTTTGCTGTGAACAGCGGGCGTATTGCCGGAATGAGTGCAGCCGAATATATCCAGAAATAAAAACAGGATATTTTCCGCAAACAGTATAGAAAAGTATAGAATATTTGACAAATTAATGCATTGTGGATTTTGAGGGATATGCTACAATCAGAATTAAGTAACCATTCGTGAAACTATTCATTATGTAATATGATTTGGAGAATATATGAGGAAAAAAGAACTGTTCAGTCTTTCTATCCAGGATAATTCCAGACATGAGGAATTAGTGCTTACAGAAATCAAGGTTTTGTTTGTTCTGGAAGGAAAACTGGATGTGAAGGTGGAGCAAAAACAATATCATTTAAACCAAGAGGATGTTATCGTAATTAATTCCAATAAACGATATGCGGTGAATCAGTCTGAAGATTACCTGCTTATGCAGCTGAGCATTAATTATCAGGAAGCCTGCAGGCAGGTGGATAATGCCGATATTTTTTTCTGGTGTGATTCCAGCGCATCGGACAATGAAAATTATCATAAACTGAGGCAGCTTCTCAAGCATCTGCTAAAGCATTATATTGAAAAACGGGATTACGAACATACCTTTGGTTTTATGTCGGACTGCTATGCGGTTTTACATCAGTTGTCTGTAAATTTTATGGTGAATTCCACGGACTATCAATACAGTGAAGATGATGAGGATCCTTACGGGGAGCGGATCGGACAGATTAACCAGTATATCCATTCCAACTATTCCCAGCCTATCAGTATCAAGGGACTCTCCGATCAACTGTATCTCTCCAATGGATACCTGTCACGTTTTTTTAAAAAGAACTACGGAATGACTTTTGGCAGTTATCTGACCAATGTGAGGATTTTCCATGCATCAGATGAACTTTTGTATACAGATATCCCCATTACTGCAGTTGCATACAACTGCGGTTTTACCTCGGTGGCCTTTTTTAATAAAGTGTTCAAGAAAAGTTACGGATTAACACCGTCAGAGTTCCGCAGACAGGCTGCGGCGGAAGATAACATGCAGGACGACATTACGAAAGCGGCTGCGCTGAAAAAGCGTGTGGAAGAAATCATAGGGGATGACGAACCTCCGGTACCGGAAGAATGGGAAGAGAAAAAGGTTGAGATATGTAAGGCCCAATACTTTGTAGAGCAAAAGGAAATGTTCCAGAATTACTGGGGGGATACCATTAATCTGGGAGAAGCAGAAAATCTGCTGCACTCGTCCGTACAGGGACATTTACTGATCCTGCAGAGAACGCTGGGATTTAAGTATATCAGGTTTTGGAATATATTCACGGAAGATTTTTATATTAAGCCGGATTTGGATCATTATGATTTCAGCAGGATTGATGCTGTTTTGGACTTTGTACTGGAACAGGGAATGCTGCCGCATATTGATTTGGGCATCAGGCCGGTGTCTATCTGCTATACAGTTGGAGAGGCAGTGACCAAGAAAAAACATTTTTCAGAATATACAAGTGAGCAGTGGGAAAGACTCATGAAGGTTTTTGTACGCCATCTGGGGATGCGCTATGAGCAGACAAATCTGAAGAACTGGAGGTTTGAACTCTGGTTTAATGAGGCGTACAGGGATGACAGGATAGAGCGAAAAAAATATCTGGACAGATTTGAAATTACCTGCCGGATCATTAAAGAATGCAATAAAGATATTAAGGTGGGGGGATATGGAATCCGGATGGATTATGGACGGGCAGATAGGAAAGAATTTCTGAGTATGTGGACAAAGAGAGAATATCAGCCGGATTTTATATCCATATATTATAATTCCTATGAACGAGGTTCGGACGGACTGGATACCTTTGCCAAGCGAAGTTCAGATGACGACGGGTTTGTCCATCTGATAGAAAAAGAGCTGGCAGTGATAGCTGCTGCCGGAATGGGCGGACTGCCGGTCTATATCACTCATTGGAATCTGACGCCCAGTGACCGTAATTATATCCATGATACAAACTTTAAAGGTTCATATATTGTAAAAAACGTGATCAATCTCTGGGGTAAGACTGCGTCCATGGCGTATAGCGTGGGCAGCGACATACAGTGTGTGTCTTTTGATACGCCCAAGGTGTTGTTCGGCGGAGGCGGCCTGCTGGCCAAAGATGGATTTTTGAAACCTTCCGGGTTTGCTTTTTATTTTTTGAACCGCCTTTTTCCCTGCCTTGTGGGAAAAGATAAAAATTATCTGGTCACCACGGACGGGCACGACAACTACAGGATCGTATGCCACAATCAGCAGAAGCTGAACTATAATTATTATCTTACGCCTGAGACGGATCTGGAAAAAGAAAGTATGTGGAAATATTATGAGAGCAGGTGCAAGTTAAAACTGCAGCTTCAGCTACAGGGAGTGCGGGAAGGAAACTATTGTATAAAAGTCAACCGTATCAATGACTGGAATGGCAATGTACTTGGTATCTGGAAGGAAATGGGCTATGAAAATGAATTGTCAAAAAATGACATCAGGCATTTTCGCAGGGTCTGTGAACCTAAACTGACCATAAAGGAGGCAAATACCCAAAATGGTATGCTGGCTGTCGATGAAGAGTTGTCAGCCAACGAGATTGCATTGATCAGTATTAAATATGTTATGTCATAGAACAGACAGATACGGAACAAAAAACGAAAAGAGAGGAAATGAGCAGTTATGAAAATATTGGGGATTTCATTCGGCCGGAAAAACCAGCGGTGCGATATTATGGTAAAGGAAGCACTGTTTGCCGCAAGGGCAGAAGGGGCGGAGGTAGAGTTTATCAATACAATGGCCATGCGGATCGATCACTGCCATGCATGTGATTATTGCTCCCGCTGCCGCGACAAAGGAGAGGTGGAAATCAAATGCTGCTTAAAGGATGATTACCATATCCTGGAGGAGGCTTATCTAAACTGTGACGGTATTATTATCGGTGCGCCGGTGTATGCAGTTGGCATTGTAGGGCAGTTTAAAAATTTTATGGATCGTCTCTGTCCTTCCCATGACCGTGCGTCGCTGCTGGAAGAAAACAAGAAGCGTGCGGCAGCCGGAAAACCTCTGCTGGATGAACGTTATTTCAAGGACCGCTATTCCGCATATATCTCCGTGGGAGGTGCAGGTACCCGCAATTGGGTGGCATTAGGGCTGCCCATGCTGCATTTGTTTGACTTTTCTTTTGTACAGAAATGTGTGGGCCATGTGGATGCATACCAACAGGGAATCACAGCTCATCCGGTGTTAGACAGAGATTTAATGGGGAGATGTGCTTCTCTGGGAAAAGCAGTAGCCCAGTCCATCGGAAAACCTTACAGCCAGACAGATATCTGGGTGGGAGAACCGGAAGAAGACGGCACCTGCCCTGTGTGCCATTGCCGCATGTTGAATATGAACGGCACCACAGAGGTGGAATGCCCGGTGTGCGGAATCTGGGGCAAGATGAGTGTGAAAGATGAAAAAGTGACCATTCACTGGTCGGAGGAAGAAATCAGAAGGGCACGAAATACACAGGAAGGTATCTATGAGCACTATAATGAGATACAGGGTATGATCAAAATATGTATATCTAAATTAAGTGATCCCCAAAATGCTGAGTATATCAGACAGGAAATGGATCGCTATAAAAGGTTTAATGAGATTGTCTCATCTCCGGAGTCAGATTCGTAACAGACAGACAGAATATGCCCCGTCTTTAAGACAAACTGCCTGCAGGCCGTTTCAGGGTCCGGGCAGCCAATGGTATCGGGCGCGGGAATATGGGAAAAGGTAAAGGTAAGCTTTGTAAGAGGTATGCTGATACCGGTTCCGGTTTTTTTTACATAAGCTTCTTTTAAAGTCCAGAATTTAAAAAACCATTGAATACGAAGCTCAGCCGTAGTGGCTGTTTGATAAAAAAAGTATTTTTCCTCAGGGGAAAATACTTTTTTTATCAGTGCGTTTTCAAAAGCTCCGGGCAATTCCCCGTCAATGCCGATGGGACGGCAGGAAAAAGCACATGCCACCAGCCTGTGACAGTGGGTGATGTTAAAGTAGATACCTGGCAGACCCGCCAGATAAGGCTTTCCCTCCGGGGAGATAAGGAGAGATTCCTCTAACTTATCTGCGGAGTAGTGAATATGGTACAGCTCCTTAAGTCCGGTGAGGAGAAGAGTCCTTCCCAGTGAGTGTTCCTGTGCTTCCACTGCGCTGACGGAATCTGAGACAGGGGTATAATAGGTGTAATAGATAACTGGCATGGCAGGCTCCTTTGGCAAAAATCAGATATAATTTAAACACCGGATAAACGGAAAAAATCATTTTTTTCGGATTCGTTTTGTGGTATTTTAAAAGCTTCAAAATCATGGCTGTGATAGAATAAATTGTTTAAGTAAAAGAGCAGGTTACGGTCTTCCCTGCAAAAAACTGCCATAATCACCATCTGGATCTTTTTCGTGTTCCAGACAATACGGTGTGATAAAGTCATAAAGGACAGTTTGGTTTCCTGTGCCGGAACAACAGAGTACAGAAAGACAATGTTGTTTTCAATGGCGAAGGAAGACACAGATTCCCGGCTTAGAATCTCCAGTAAATGCTTTTCAGAAGCAATATCATCCCGGATAAAGTCGGACATCATCTCCTCTATAATGGGAAATCTCTCGGTAAGGTCCTTGTTCCCATGCCAGTAAGCATTTTGAAAGAGACTTTCAGTGGGAGCAGACGGCTGAGGACACAGAGAGCGCATTGCCAGCATTTTAATATCATTCTGAAAAGAGGAGGAAGAAAAGTTTACAAAGCTGTCAAGGTAAATGGTTCTGGTGGCAGCGTTGTCACTGATCTTTTTTTTCACGGTGGTCAACACAAGGTCTGTCCGGGAAAAATCAAAGGTACTTTTGGAATTTACAGGAAGCAGGTCCGTAACTTCTAGATAACTGCCGAACATTGCCAGGACTTTACGTTTTATAGCCCATGTTGTAGTCATGTTCATATGACAGCAGATCACAGTGTTGATTTTCTTTTCCGGGTGAACCGTAAAATGGTATTCTAATGCTCCCGAAAGACAAAAGGCCAGATTGATGAGCTCTATCTCGGTAAGACGGCGTCCCATGCACTCAAAAGCAATATCCTGAAACAGATAGGCAAACTCAAATTCCGGAAGCAGGTTCTTCTTGGTGGTATTTGCATTTCCCTGTGCATAGAAAATACAGTGATTGCCTTGCAGTGTGCGCAGATAAAGCAGCAAGGTAATATAAAATTCCCTGTCATCTGAAAAGTCAATTGTAAAAACTCTTTTAATTCTTGCAAGAAAGCGGTCTGCCATTTCAATGGTAATAGGTCCGATATAAAATTCTGCATTTCCCTCTGAAATCAAAGATTCATCTAACAGGATAGCCTGTGAAATAAAATGATAAATAAAATCTCTCTCTGCAGTGGGAAAGCTGCAGTGCATCTTCTTTTCCAAATCCGTAAACAAATCCCTGGTAACCAGATAGGCTGCTGTGTTTGTCATGGGAACAGGAGCAGTTTCAGGAAGACGGTATCCTGACATGATCCTGTGGTACATAATAGCCAGAGAAAGTTCAAGTGCAACCAGACTGGGGTCTTCCATCCGGATGTGATAGCGGTGGAGATGAAAAGGAACGATATCCAGCAAAAAGTCCATGATCTGTTCATCGAGAAAATGATAACCATAATAGGCATTTCCCTTTGCGTTGTAATCCCAGTCTTCATGAAACAGATTTAAGAGTACCGCACGTATTTTATACTCGTTTTTTTCGTAGGAAATGGTGTTTTTATGCTGGATCAGTTCAATATGAGGTTCTGCCAATGTATATTTCCGTTTTAATGCATGGAGATCGTACATTAATGTGGTGTGGCTGACAAACATCTCATCTTCCAGATCAAACAGGTTCAGCGGTTCTCCGGACAGGCAGAGCTGAAATGCCAGGTAACGCATGCGGTCTTCTTTGGTAAAAAAAACAGTGTCGTTTCCATTCAATTCTTTTAACTTATCCGGAGCCTCTGTATATAAAAGATATCCCTTGCTCTGTTCAGAAAGAATATGTGTGTTATAAGCAGTCAGAAAATGATTCAGCTCCTGAATATCGTTACGGATGGTCCGGGAAGAGACATCCAGGTCCTCGGCAATCTTCTTTCCTGTAATATAGGAATTTTGATTTTGAAGTATGTGCAGAATCTTTCTCTGACGGAGGGAGAGAGTCAAAGTATCCATGCAGGAAAGCTCCTTTCTTTTTATGATTTGTCTATCTGTTTTTCCTTATGAGAATTATATCAAATCGAGGCACCAATGGCTAGAGCGTGTTTGGCCAAAAGTGAAGCTGGAGGCCGGGTTTGTTTTCCTCTTAATAGCGGAAAAACATGATTTGAGAAGAAAACCGGGACACGATAATATGAACCTGTAAGATAAAGACAAATCGAATAACGGGAGGAGAAGTATGAGTTTTGATTTCTTTGTAAAGAGCAATATTAAATTTGGAAGAGGCGCAGCAGAAAAACTTCCTGAACTGATAAACGCATATGGCCTGAAGCATGTAATGGTAGTGTATGACAGCGGGGTCAAAGCAGCGGGCATTGCAGATAAAGTTTTGGAACAGATACATAAGACAGGGGCAGCGGTTACGGTGTTCGATGACGTGATTCCCAACCCCACAAATGAAATTGTAGAAAAGGCATCCGGCATTGCCAAGAATGCACAGGTGGACGGATTTGTGGCAGTTGGCGGAGGAAGCAGTATTGATACCGCTAAAGCCATCAATGTGTTAATGACAAATCCCGGAAAGATCAGCGATTATGCGGGGATGAATATGGTGAAACATCCATGTCTGCCGCTGATCGCAATTCCCACAACCGCAGGGACTTCCAGTGAGATCACAAACGTCAGCGCATTGATCGATACGGAAAAAGTGATCAAGTACGTTGTGATAGACAACAAGATTACAGCGTCTGATGTGATCGCTGACCCGGAATTTACCAGAACGGTTCCGGCAGGTGTAACTGCGGCCACGGGAATGGATGCCATTACCCATGCGGCAGAGAGTTACCTGTCCAATATGGCAACACCCCTTACAAAATATCAAGCTCTGGAAGGGCTTCGCATCCTGTATCAAAATATAACAAGAGCGGTTGAAAATGGTGAGGATATGGAGGCCAGAGAACAGATGATGCTGGGATGTATCATCACCGGATTTAGTTTCTCCAATGCAAACCTGGGCTTAGTCCATGGAATTGCCCATACCTTAAGCGCACACTTTGGACTGGCTCACGGCATGGCAAATGCAGTTGTTCTTCCCTATGTGATGGAATATAACGCAGAGAGCTGTCCAAAACAGATGGCGGAGCTTGCAAAGGCAATAGACCTTCCGGTAAGCGGAAATCCCGAGAAAGATTCTCATCTGTTTGCGGAGGAATTGAAAAAGCTGACAGTCAGGCTGAAGATCAGGACGTTATCTGAGCAGGGAATACAGAAAAAAGACTTTGATATGCTTGCCGAAGATGTTCTGAGAGAGCCTGTACTTGGTTTTAACCCTCGCCAGGACATCACAAAAGAAGACATATTGGCAATCCTTGAAAAGGCATATTAAGAAGAGAAAAATTCATGAATAAGAGAAAAAAATGGAAAATTATCGTCGCGGTTGTATGTATTTCCTTTATCCAGGGGCTGCAGTTTAGTGTATCGCCAATCCTGGGTCAGATATCTGAACATTATCAGGGAGTTCCTGTGAGCCTGGTGCAGATGCTGGTCACGGCGCCTTCGCTGATATCCATTGGAGTGGCATTGGCTTCTGGCTGGCTGGCGGTGAAGGTCAGCAAAAAAAAGCTTCTGCTCTTGGCAAGCCTTGTGGCAGGAGTCAGCGGGATCGTCCCTTTTTGGGCTGATTACTTTCCTCTCCTTTTTGGGGCGAGAATGGTTTACGGAATCTCATTGGGATTGTCCACAACGCTGAACACAGCGGTGGTTGCGGATTTCTTTGAAGGAGATGAGAGGGTTTCTGTTATGGGAATCCAGGCGGCCAGCATAGGAGCCGGGATGGTGCTTATCACTACGGCAGCAGGGTGGCTGGGAATGTCCGCGTTTAAAAATTCTTATTGGATCAACATAATAGGATTTCTGTCTTTGATATTGATCGCGGTCTGTCTTCCGGATGCACCGGAAGCAAAAGCGAAAGAAAAGGAAAAGATACGCCTGAATGGAGAAGTCTTTACTGCGTCCCTGTTTGCTTTTCTGGAATTTTTATTTCTCATTGCCTTTACAACCAATATTTCCATGCATATCGGCGGGGCATTAAAAGGAAATACGGCAGTGTCAGGGATGCTGACCGGGGTTTTTTCCGGGATACAGATTGCCGCAGGTCTTATGCTTGGAAGAATCACAAAGATTACAAAGAAGTATACCATGCCTGCCGCCATGCTCAGTTTTACTGTGGGCGCAGTGCTTTTAAGCCTGTTTCCCGCTGATATGAAAATGTTGGTTCTGGGAGCCTTGTTCTGTGGCTTTTCCCAGGGGGTTTTTATTCCCACAGGGATGGTCAATGTGGCCAACGCAGTACCGCCGGCGGCAACGGCCATGGCATCCGCCATATTCACCAGCGCAATGAGCCTGGGGCAGTTTATATCTCCGGCCGTGTTGAATGGCAGTTCAAAGATACTGTTTGGAGAAGCGGCAACAGCCAATGTGTATCTGATCGCGGCGGTGGGTATGGCAGGTTCCGCTGTACTGGCATTTGCCTGGAAAGCAAAGAAGACAACCGGATGATTGAGAATCATCGAGAGTAGATGAATAAAAATTGGAGGTAGATACCAAATGAAAAAGAAACTTGCACTTTGTACACCGATTCCGGAGAAGATTCTCCAGTCTGTCAAAGAACAGTGTGATATCACTGTCTGCGGTGAATTAAAACATGGAAAGGGTAATGTCACAGAAGAAATGACACGGGAAGAGTGTAAAGGACATGAGCTGGTGGTGCTTGGCGACGAATATGCCGGTGGGGAAACGATCAGGGAGTGGGCTGCATCCGGTATGAAATTTATGGGTGTAGCAAAAGGAACACCGGCAACCGTGGATCATGAGGCGATTCAGGAGGCGGGAATAGAGCTTTCCTATACACCCGGAAGAAACCGTGTGGCTGTGGCTGAGTTTAATATGGGGCTGATGATCGCAGCCGCCAGAAATTTAACCCTGAGCAGTACCGGATTGTCCAGAGGCGAACATGTGGGTGAACCCATGGAAGATATTTATGATGTGCCGGATGTGAAAAATGTAACCTTTGGCCCCTTGGATGAAAACCATCCGTTTATGGATTATGGTATTGGGTTTGAGCTGTATGGCAAAAAACTGGGAATTGCAGGTTATGGTGCCATCGGAAGAGAAGTTGCAGTCAGAGCCAAAGCTTTTGGAATGGAAATCCTTGCATATGACCCCTATATTCCCAAAGAAAAGATTGAAACGGACGGGGTGCAGGCAGTGGATCTGGATACCATGCTCAGCCAGTCAGATATGATCAGTATCCATCTCCCTGTACTGCCCCAGACAAAAGGGATCGTGAATAAAGACTGGTTTTCAAAAATGAAGTCAACTGCCTATGTGATCAATACCGCCAGGGCAGCAGTCATTGACCAGAAAGATTTTGTGGAAGCTCTTCAGAATAAGCAGATCGCAGGAGCGGCCATTGATGTTTACTGGAAAGAACCGGTGCCCGCCAACCATCCTCTGCTGAAAATGCGCAACGTTGTCTGTACACCGCACATGGCAGGTCTTACCACAGATGTGGACGGCTGGTCAGGAACCATGATGGGAGAAGAGATACTTGCCTATCTGAAAGGGGAACAGAGAAAGTATATCTGGAAGGTTCGCAAATAAAAGTAAAACGACGAATAAGGAGATTGAAGTATGATTTATGAAGATATCAGAAAAACAGTGCTGGCTGCCATTAACGAAGCGGTGGAAAAAAAGCTGATCAACGGTACATCCGGGAACATCGCAATGAGAGATTTAGAGAATCCCAATATTGTTGCAATCACACCCAGCGGAATTTCCTATGCGGGGATGAAACCGGAGGATATTGCCATTGTGGAAATGATGGATGACGGAACAAATAAATGGATTGACGGAGCTTACAAACCGTCCTCCGAAGTTCCCATGCACACGGCAGTTCTGCGCATGAGAAAAGACGTAAATGCCACAGTACATACACACAGTATGTATGCCACCATCTGCGCCATGGGAGATGACCCGGAACTGAAACCTATTACACCGCCTCAGTGTGAGTTTACACCGGTCAAAGTGGTTGGATTCACAATGCCGGGTTCCGATGAAGTGGCAGAGAAGGTGGCAGCGGCAATCGGTGAAAAGGGAAGAGTATGTCTGATCAAAAATCATGGCATGTTTTCCTGCGGCAAGGATATGAAGGGAGCTATGCACGCGGCAGTTTACACAGATGAAATGGCGCAGACAACCGTAATTGCAAAAACCCTGGGCAATTATGAGCCAATGCCTCAGAAGGCAGTGGAAGCAATGCAGGCCCTGATTGCCGCGGACCAGGCAGTTTAATATACCCTTCTGACAGGAGGATATGATATTGGGAGAAATACAGAAAAATTACCTGATAGGGATGGACTGCGGGACGACGAATATAAAAGCCATTCTGATGGGGGAAGACGGAACTGTTGCGGCATCGGCAAGCCGGTTAAGCACAACCATTCAGGCAGGTCCGGGGGCAGTGGAACAGGACCCGCAGGAATGGTGGAGAAATGCAGCAGCCATATTCCGCTCGCTCTCAGAAAGTGCCGGTGATTCCATCATGAAGAGAGTCAGGGGAATCGGCATCAGTTCTCATACGGTAACCATGCTGCCGTTGGATGAGAAAAAAGAACCCCTGCGAAATGCCCTGACATGCCAGGACGGGAGATCAGGCAGAGAAATGCGCCGGATTGTAAAGGAAATGGGCTTGGAGCATTTTACATCGGTTGCAGGAGGGCAGCCGGCAGTTTCTTTCTTGCCAAACAAGATTCTGTGGTTTAAAAACCATGAGCCGAAGTTGTTCGCAAGAACCAGGTACTACATACAGGCAAGTTCTTTCCTGAACATGAAGCTTACAGGGGTCATGACAACAGATATGGATCAGGCGTCCAGAACACAGTGTCTGGACATCCGCACTATGACATGGTCAAAAGAGATCGGAGATATCATAGGAGTGGATCTGGAGCAGGTGATGCCGGAGTTAAAGGCAGTTGACGATATTATCGGAACTGTGACAAGAGAAGCTGCCCGGGAAACAGGTCTGCCAAAAGGCGTGCCTGTGATTGCCGGATGCAGCGACGCTCTGGCTTCCATGTATGCCATGGGATTAAAGCAGCTTGGAGACGCAGGGGAGTCCTCGGGAACAACATCCCTTGTCTTTGCCGGAAGTGAAAAAAAGAGCCCCTCCAATGTTCCGGTAGTCACAAGACCCTGTACCATTCAGGGAATGCCCTGGATTTTCGATGCGCCTATACAGTCTACCGGGGCATCCATCAAGTGGTTTATAGATAAAATGGCTGCCCAGGAAAAGCTGGAGGCAAAAGAAAAGCAGATGGATATCTACACCTATCTGAATGAACTGGCGTCAGAGGCACAGCCCGGGGCAGGGGGATTATTCTTTTATCCCTATCTGATGGGTGAAAGGGCGCCCCTCTGGAACGAATACGCAAGAGGAATGTTCATCGGCATGGGTATGGACACGGAGAGAAGGGATTTTGTAAGGGCTGTTTTTGAGGGTACTGCCTATGCACTTCGCCATGTGGTGGAGACTATCAAAAAGTCCGGGGCAAGAGTTGACGCATTGTATATCTGCGGCGGCGGGGCAAAGAGCCGTACATGGTGCCAAATCAAGGCATCCATGCTGCGGGTTCCTGTATATCTTCTGGACAGCAGCTCCGGGGATGTGCCCATGGGTGACGCTCTGCTTGTGGGGCATAAGGTCGGTGTGTTTCCGGATTTTGCAAAGGCGGCAGAGAGTATCATCAAGGTAAGGGAAGTAATCCAGCCGGTTCAGCAGTGGGCCGACATCTATGATGAGCGATACTCGTATTATGTGGAACTATACCAGAAACTGGATGAAAGCCTGAAAAACCTCAGGGAAATCGTTGAGAGTATGGATAAAAAAGGATAAGAGTCTGTTTAAAAATTGCTTTAATGAATTTTCAAACAGGCGCTAGGAAAGGATGGTAAAGATGAAAGCAGTAGCAAGTTTTGGGATTGTCAATGCTGATACAAGCGGCCCGGGCGCTTTTTTGAGGGCAGCAAAATGGTATTGGGACGAACTTACCGATATGTTTGCGGCAGCCGGGTTCACCTCAGTGATGATTCCCATGGTGCCCAACACCGAAAATGTGTCACGAAACGGAGCGCCTATTTGTACGGCATCCGTAAAGACCCGTTTCGGTTCACCGGAAGGATATCTGAAATACCTGAACAATAAAGGAATTGAAAATGTTGAGGCCATTGGCATTTCCGCACAGAGCCAATTTAACAGTCTTTTTGAGACGGGCCTTCCCATAGAAAGATTTTTTGAGGCTTTTTACAGCCATGCAGCAGACACCATAGAGGCACTGGTGCAGTTGGGAGGCAGCACACTGCTGGCATCCCCCACACCGGGGATTGGTTTTTTGGATCAGGCATTTCACGGGGATGAAGGAAAAAAAGAAAAGTTTTTGGCAGATGCAGCGGAATGTATGAACCGTATCGGAGAAGCCTGCAAGGAAAACAAGATCCATTTTGCAGTCCGCAATGAATACTGGACTTTAGTCAGGGGAACCAAGATTGATTCCCTCATGGAAAACCTGGATACCGGTCTTGTCTCTTATGCGGCAGATCCGGCACATCTCTCCATCGCCAATGCGGATTACCTGGAATACTTTAAAAAATATGCAAAACAGGCAAAGGCGGTGTGCTTTACGGATACAAAATTCGAGGATGAACTGGATGTTTACAAGACAATATCCCCGGAATTCCCCCAGGATGGACGCAGGCAGAGAGTATACTATGACCTGGGTTATGGAAATATGGATTTTACTGAAATATATAAAATTCTGCGGAATGCTGACTTTGACGGTCCGGTAATATTGGATTCCAAATATTCACTGGATATTCCAAAAGGAATTTTAAGGATGAGAACATTCTGGAATAACTTGGAGAAAAATTATATTGCTGAGGAGGTAAGGAATGGAAAATAGAAATATTGATTATACGTACATGACTAATCTTTGGGGCAATATCAATTATAAGCAGATTAACAATTTCGATGAGTGGTATATGGGTGACTTTGGGTCAGCCTACTATTATCAGGATTGGGATAAGATTCTCCGCTACTTTGCAGGGGCCGGATTTAAGGGAATTGAGATTATGGTCTTTTCTGTTCCCAACATCACCAATGCATTCGGATCAATGAAAAATTTCAGGGACTTTGCCCGGGAACGGGGTATCGAACGGATCACAGGAATGTTTTCCCATCATGTGGGGTCCCAGGATAAGAGAAATCATCCGGGAATATTTGCATATGAGCAGCAGGCCATTGACGCCCTTGCAGAGTGCGGCGGGATCAACCTCATCGTGCAGCCCGCAGGCCAGTATTACGGAACAGGACCCCTGGATGAAGAGGGCCTGAAAAATGTGGCAGAGTGCATGAATACCGTGGGACGTATGTGCGCGGACAAGGGGCTGGCAGTATCCATCCACAATGAATTCTGGTGCGCCGTGAATAAATATGATCATGAGAAATTTTTAGAGATGACAGATCCCCGTTATGTTTATTACTGTCTTGACACAGCACAGGTTGCGATTATGGGGAAAGATATCCTGAATTTTTATGATACTTATCATGACAGGGTACAGTATTTCCACATAAAAGACACCACCTACATTGATGCTCCGGATGAAAAGCGGTTCGGCGCAGGGGCGGAATTTGATGAGAAGGGAGCGCGCTGGTTCTGGGAGCCGGGCGGCGGACTTCTGGACTTTAAAGGTCTGTGGGAGCTGATGAAAAAGTATAACCATAAGGGATGGATCGGAATTGAATCGGATGGAACACCGGATCCTCTGTCAACCATTCTTTTGACGAAAAATTATATTGATACGGTTTTGGATCCCATTTACAAATAACAGGATTGGTCTGGCCGGCTGACAGCGGCTATGTTAATAGATCAAATATATTTTATTTACCATGAAGGAGGAAATATTATGATGGACACACAGTTTGCAAAATTTTTACAGATTGGAATTATTGTAGAAAATGTTGAGGAGACGGTAAAACAGTATGAAAAGTACGGGATTGGACCCTGGAGGATCAGCCCATTGGATTCCGCGGAATTTCCCGATTTTACCATGAACGGAAAAAAGGAACGTCTTCAGACCGTTATGGCATTTTGTGACTGCTGGGGATTTGAATTAGAGCTTATTCAGCCGGTCAGTGACAGCCCTTATAAAACATGGCTGGAGGAGCATGGACCGGGTATGCATCACATTGCGCTGATCACCAGGGATGAGTTTGGAAAAGTGATTGATGAGCATAAAAAACTCACCGGCAGGGACCCATGGCTGTGGTGCAAAGACCCTGTTATCGGAATGGAGTTTGCATATCTGGACTTACATAAAGAACTGGGATTGTTCCTGGAAATATATAACGAGGATAAAAAAGGCGGATTAGACGCCAACTTCAAGCTGCCGGAATAAGAAAACAAACATTGAATAAAGGAGAATGAGAATAATGGAATATGTAAAATTTAACGGAATTGACAAAAAGATCAGCAAGTTTTTTATGGGCACATTCGGAATGTTCCCTGACAATAAAGAGAAACATTTTCAGACACTGGATGCAGCGTATGACCTTGGAATCACTGCCATTGACACAGCACGTGCCTATGATTCCGAACCCACAGTAGGTGAATGGATTGAATCCAGGGGTGTCCGTGAGAACATTGTTCTTCTTTCCAAGGGTGCCCATCCCACAGACTACCGCCAGAGAGTCACACCTTATGACATTGACTCTGATCTGGCTGAGACTCTTGCAGAACTCCGCACCGATTATCTGGACATCTATCTTCTGCACAGAGACAACACAGAACTTCCTGTTGGCCCCATCGTAGAAAAGTTAAATGAGCATCAGGCAGCAGGGAGAATTAAGATATTCGGAGGTTCCAACTGGACTCATGAACGTCTGGAGGAGGCAAACGAATATGCCTATGCCCACAATCTGACACCAATGTCTGTATCCTCTCCCAACTTCAGTCTGGCTGAACAGGTTAAGAATCCCTTTGCTCCGGGATGTGTTACTATTGCAGGAAATAAAAATGCAGATGCCCAGGCTTGGTATACGAAAAACCAGATGCCGGTTCTCGCATATTCCTCCCTTGCCAGAGGGTTATTCTCAGGAAGGATCACAAGAGAACTTCTGGCAGAGGACCCAGAAAAAATTGATATGTTCTGCCGCATCGGATACTGCTATGAGGAAAACTTTGTAAGACTTGACCGCTGTAAAGAGATTGCAGAGGAAAAGAACTGCTCCATTCCCCAGGTGGCAATGGCATATGTTCTGGACAGCCCGCTGAATGCATTCCCCATTATCGGAGCGGCAAACAGAGGCGAGATAGAATCCTCTCTTGGAGCATTGAACGTAAAACTTACGCCCCAGGAAGTGCTTTATCTTGAACTGAAGGCTGATACAAGGAAATAAAGGTATGTCAAATTGCGTGTGGATAAGACCACAGCGCCTGCGGAAGGGAGAAGATTATGGTACCAGGTAAAATTGGAAAATATAGCCGGAGCGTCTCTATTATCGGAGTGGGGGCAATGCCCTTTGGCGATACGGGGGAGAATCCGGAATTAAAGGGACTTACAGAAGGAGAATTTTTTGGGGCAGCAGCACTGATGGCAATGGAAAATGCAGGAATTGAGCCGAGAGACATTGATTTCTTTTACCATGGCTCTGCCAATCCAAAGTTTTTTAACAATGCAGCAACACCTAACATGCAGGTTGCAGAGTGGTTCGGAGTGCGGGGAAAAGGCTCTGTCCACCACTCAGAGGCATGCTGTACCGGTTATGTGGGTCTGGAACAGGCTGTAAATGATGTGGCAAGCGGTGCACATGAAATTGTCCTTTCCGGCTGTGTGGAGATGGCATGCGGCCTGCCGGTTCCGGGAAAACCGGCACATCTGCGGAAAAAGATCACCACAGATGATGTTACACCTGATCTGGAAGCAATTATGGACCGCGCTTACACACGTGCCCTTGGAGGAGGCCATATCGGACAGGATGACTGGATGGATCTCTACAAAAATGAATATGGCCTGACAGACAGCCAGGTAGACGAAGTTTTAAATACCATGTCTTACCACGGAAGAAGAGCCGCGGTATTGAATCCTCTGGCTATGTACCGGACACCTTTTGAAGAGATTGCAAAGGAGCTGGGATTTGATGACCCCATGGAGTATCTCCGCTCACCCTTTAACCCCAAAACAACCCAGTATCTCCGTGTGACAGGCAATGCGCCCAGCGCGGATGGCTCTGCCTGTGTCATCGTCTGTCCTACGGAAATGGCACACCAATTTAAACAAAAGCCCATAGAAGTTCTGGGTGTGGGTACCTCTTGTCTGGAACTTATGAGGCCCCACAATGAGATGGAGATCACCAGAGAAGCCGGACGTCAGGTCTATGAAGCCACCGGCTTACGCCCGGAGGATATTGATCTTCTTCTTGTAAATGATTTTGTACTCTCGTCACAGCTCCTCGCAGCGGAGGAACTTGGCTACCTGCCCAAAGGTGAAGGGTGGAAGTGGGTGCTGGAAGGACGTACTGCATTTGACGGAGACAGGCCCATCAATCCTCACGGCGGCCGTACTTCATATGGTCATGCTTATGGGGCGTCCGGCATGGCAGATATCTATGAAGCTGTACTTCAGTTGCGCGGACAGGCGGGACCCCGTCAGATAAAGAAGAATCCCAAAACAGCAATGCTGCGCGGATTTGGCGGTGGACAGAACTGCCATATTCCAATCCTGAGAGTTCTGGAATAAGGAGGTCAAAATGAAGATTGAAAAAATTGTCGAAAAATTTTATGAAGGCTTAGCAGAGCACAAAATTTATGCCCGCAGATGTCTGGAATGCGGTGCCATTGAATATCCCCCCAGATATGCGTGCAACACCTGCGGATATCATGAGACAGAGTGGGTTGAACTGTCAGGAAAAGGAAAACTTCACAGTATCATTCTCCCGGCATCACTGAATGCAGATCCCTGGAATGATAAGATCGGACCTTATTGCTATGGCCTCATCGAACTGGAAGAAGGCGTGATGTTTAACGGGACGGTATTCGGTATGACCCGGAAAGCGGCAAAGAAAATGAAAGATAAACTGCCAATCCCCATACATGCTCTTTTTGCGGAGAGGGACGGGTTTACAACCCTGTTTTTTGAAGTTGATAAAAATGTGGAGGAAAAATAAATGAATAGAGATGAAATGATTAAATTTATTGTTGATTGTGTGGCACAGACTTATCGTGCAGATGCGGCCGGAATATCGGAATCCACCAATATCCCCGAGGAGTTCGGAACAAAATCCCTGCAGAGAGTTTCCTTATGCGCATTGATCGAGAATGAGACAGATGTGGTTCTCTCTCTGGGAGACATTGGAAAATACCCTACAGTTGGTGAACTGGCTGATTTTATCCTGGAATCAGAATAAACTTAAAATAGTAAGCAGAAATCAGGGCTGTTGTTTTGCCGGGCACGTTTTAAGCAATACAACAGCCTTTTATCTTGTAAGCGGATAAATCTTCCGCTTTCAAGATAAAGCCTCCGGCGGATTGCAGAGGCGCGCAGATGTGCTTTGTCATGCAGAGCATGACGCGCGCCTCGCAGCAAGTACGCAGAGGCGTACTTGAATAAATATATTTCCGCAATAAAGAGGAAATATCAAAGTTGAGAGCCAAGATAGAAAATGCTATATTGTGTGTAGATAAAAGACGTACAGAAAACGATTGGTTGGGGAGGGAAATATGGCTGAAATTATAATTGATGGCATCCGGTTGGAAGTGCCGGAGCATAGATGTGTATTAGAATGCGCATTGCAGGCGGGAATTTACATTCCCCATCTGTGTCATCATCCAGATCTGCCGGAAAATGGCTCCTGTCGTTTATGCATTGTTGAGGTTGAAGGTGTGAAAGGTGTGGTTCCATCTTGTACCTTAAAGGCGGAAAACGGAATGGTCATTCGTACAGAGAGTGAAAATCTTCGGAAATTACGGTCTATGGCTATGGAACTGCTTCTGGCCGGACATCCGGAGGATTGTTCCACCTGTCCTAAATACGGCAATTGTGAACTTCAAACACTGATACAGTACCTGGGGGGTGCAGGCTCCCATATAAAAGAGAGGGTAAAAGGATTTAAAGAGAATAAAGAAAACCCCTTGATCGAGTATGAGATGAACCGCTGTGTGCTGTGCGGAAGATGTGTGCGTGCGTGCAATGACCTGAGGGGTGTAGGCGCAATCCAGTACCAGAAAAAGAACCTGGAAACCTATGTGGGAACCCTTCATGACAAATTGCTGGCGGACGCAGACTGCAGATTCTGTCAGGCCTGTGTGGAGGTATGTCCCACAGGAACCATAAGAGACAAACTGATGGAAAGAAATGCCCAAAAAGCATCAAAGGAAGACCTGGTCATTCCCTGTAAGGCGGCGTGTCCTGCCCACACAGACGTTCCCAGATACATCCGTTTTGTCAAAGAGGGAAACTGCGATGGGGCGGCGGCTGTGATCCGTGAAAAAGTTCCGTTTCCAAAGGCGCTGGGACATGTGTGCTCCCATGCGTGTGAATTACAGTGCAAACGGGGCGAAGTGTCGGAAGCCATGTCCATCCGCAATATCAAACGCTATGCGGCTGAGCAGGATACCGGTAGATACTGGAAAGGCAAAGGAAAACAGCTTCCCGATACCGGAAAGAAAGTCTGTGTAGTGGGCGCAGGGCCGGCCGGTATGACGGCTGCGTATTATCTCCGCAAGCAGGGACATGACGTGACATTAAAAGAGGCGCTTCCCACTGTGGGTGGTATGATGAGTTACGGCATTCCTGCCTATCGTCTCCCAAGGGAGGTTGTGGCTGAAGAATACGGCTATATGGAAGAGACAGGTATACATACAGAGGTGAATACCCGGGTGGAGCATCCGGCGCAGCTTCTGAAAGAATACGATGCAGTTCTTATGGCTATAGGGACACATCAGGGTGTGCGGCTTCCCATGGAGGGAAATGATCTGCCCGGGACTTTGGTGAACATAGAGTTTTTGAGAAAGTGCTCTATGGGTCAGGAGACAGGGATTGGACGCCATGTGATCATTCTCGGCGGGGGCAATGTGGCCTTTGACTGTGCCAGAAGTGCAAAAAGGCTGGGAGCAGAAGAGATCCATGTGGCCTGTCTGGAGGCAGAGGATAAGATGACGGCAGACGAGGAAGAGATCCAGCAGGCGAAGGAAGAGGGAATCCTGGTACATCCGGCACAGACCTTTGAGAGGATTACCGGGACAGAGAATGTGACAGGCGTTGATTTTATGGATGTGGAAGAATTTTCTTTTGATGAGAACAGACGTCCGGTTATCAGGAAGAAAGCCGGTTCGGAGCACCATATAGACTGTGACACCGTTATTTTTGCCACAGGACAGAGAGTTGAGATTACAGAAGAGGCAGGTATCCTTCTGGGACGGGCAAATTCCATTGTCACAAAGGAAGGAGGCGCAGCGGCTTCTGTGGAAGGAATCTTTGCGGCAGGCGATGCAGTGTACGGAACCAAGTCGGTGATCATGGCCATAGAGGCCGGAAGACAGGCTGCCAGTGAAATAGATATTTATCTTGGCGGCGACGGAGATATCACGGAAACTTTCGCGCCAGCGCAGCACGCAGATCCTAAAATCGGGAAGATAGAAGGTTTTGCGTATCAGAGACGGACTTCCACGGATATAAAAGAGGCAAAAGAACGTCAGAGTAACTTTAAACTGGTTGATGATGGATTCTGTAATGAGGCAGCTTGTTCAGAAGCGTCACGATGTCTGCAGTGTGACCTGAGGCTTCAGATCACACCGGCGAGACTCTGGAAAGATTTTGAAGGCAAAGAGGGGGTATACTCTTGAAAATGAATGAACTTCTAAAATCTCTGGATAAAGAGAAGGTTTTAAGCCAAATCCAGAGAGCCGGAATTACTGAGTACGGGACGCTGAATGAAGGACTGGCAGAAAAACTGGACAGATTCTTTCAGTCCGGCAGGGAAGAAGGAACCCCGGTTCTGGCTGCCGGAGCATTGAACAACAATGACTTTTCACACATGCTGCTGGATATTCTGAAAAAGGAGCCTGAAAAAGTCCTGACAGGGCTGGGCGTTACGGCATGGCTTACAGACGCGGACAGAGCTGTCTTGTATTTGCCGGAGGAAGAGACAGAATTAGCCGGGATAGTTGAAAAATCTGCCAAAGAGATGGAGATGGACCTTCTCATAGTAAACGAAATTGCAGACATGCGGTTGCTGAGAAACGGGATCATAAATCACATCCAGACATTGGCAGCAGTTGCGGATGTTTTAAATGACAGGTATGAAGCTAAAACATTAGTAAGTGTTGTAAAATATACGGACAGCAAAACCGCTGAGACGGTATCAGAACCCCGTTACGTGCCCTTCGGAACTCAGATGCAGGAGGTAACCGGAAGTTTGGATGGGGTAAAAGCAGTTCAAATTGGCGACGCTCTGTATCTGTCCGAGGAAATTCCGCCTATGATTCTTACGGAAAGGACAAGTCTGGGGGACGGAGTCATAAAGCTTTACACAGATGGCTGCTGTATGTTGGACGCAGCGTTTGAACAGCTAATGAAGAGCCGCAGAAAAAGCTGCGGAAAATGTACATTCTGCCGGGAAGGACTGATTCAGCTATATGCCGGAATGAAGGAAGTGATCAGCGGAAAAGGCAAATTACCGGGCATGAAAATTATGGAAGAAATCGGAGAGGCTATGACGTTCTCTTCCTCCTGTACCATTGGAAACTCGGGCAGCGCATTGGTTCTGGGGACCATTGAAAAATTTGAGAATGAATATGTGGATCATATAAAGAGAAAAAAATGTACAGCCGGAAGCTGTCTGGCATTTGTAAATATTTATATTGACCCTCAAAAATGCATGGGCTGCGGTAAATGTCAGGAGACTTGTGAGGGTAGTTACATAGAAGGGCTGAATGGCTACATCCATATGATTGAAGACACTGACTGTACAAAGTGCGGAAAGTGTATAGGGATTTGCCCGGAAAGTGCAATCATATCCACTACGGGCCGTGTGCCGGGGCTGCCGGACCGGCTTACCAAAGTAGGACGGTTTAAACGATATTAGTGAAAATTGGATAATGAAAGGGGAAGAAAAAAATGGGAAGACTTTTAACCATTATGACATGTCAGTGGACGGATTTGGAACTTGAGGTTATGTGCCGGAAAGCAAAAGAGATGGGTTATGACGGCCTGGAGCTGGCATGCTGGGGCAATCATCTCGACGCGAAAAGAGTAGTGGAGGATGATTCCTATTTTCAGGAAGTCATGGATCTGCTGAAGAAATACGACTTGAAATGTGAGGCCTTGTCCACTCATATCATCGGTCAATGTGTAGGTGACTATAATGATCCCAGGCTGAACAATTTCGCGCCTGACGAGTTGGCAGATCAGCCGGATGCAATCCGGGCATGGGCTGTTGAAACCATGAAATACGCTGCACTTGCAGCAAAAAAAATGGGCTGTTATGTAGTGACCGGATTTACAGGCTCTCCGATCTGGAAATATTTATATTCATTTCCGCAGACAACAGAGGAGATGATTGAAGCTGGATACCAGGAAATCTATGATCTCTGGTCACCGATTCTGGATGTATTTGCTGAAAATGGCATTCAGTTCGCATTAGAGGTTCATCCAGGAGAAATCGCATTTGACTATTACTCCACCAAGAGACTGCTGGAGAAATTCAAGGACAGACCGGAGTTTGGCCTGAATTTTGACCCGAGTCATCTCATATGGCAGGGAGTTACCCCTCATTTATTCCTTCAGGATTTTGCAGACAGGATATACCATGTACATATGAAGGACGCAGCCGTGACCTTAGACGGAAGGAGCGGACTGCTGGGCTCTCACATTGATTTCGGAGATCTGCGCAGAGGATGGAACTTCCGCTCACTGGGACATGGAGATGTGAATTTTGAGGAGATTATCCGTGTACTGAATGCTGTGGGATATGAAGGACCGCTTTCTGTGGAATGGGAAGACAGCGGAATGGAACGGGAATATGGAGCAAAACAGGCGGCAGAATTTGTCCGTGGAATCGACTTCAAGGCATCTGATATCAAATTCGACGATGCCATTGCAAATTAGTCAGGAAGGAGAATCGACATGGCAGAGAGAAAGAAACTTTGTTATGGAATGGTAGGCGGCGGTCTGGGTGCCTTTATCGGGGCAGTACACAGAAAGGCCATTGCGCTGGAGGAGACAGCGGACCTTGTGGCAGGCTGTTTCAGCTCCAAAGATGGGAAAAACCAGGAGACTGGCAGTTTTTATGGAATTGAGGAAGACCGTCTTTATAAAGACTACCGGGAAATGGCGCAAAAAGAGGCCAAAAGGGAAGACGGCATTGATTTTGTATCCATTGTGACGCCAAATGCAACTCATTACCAGGTGGCAAAGGCCTTTTTGGAGGCAGGAATACATGTGGCCTGCGAAAAACCTTTATGCTTTACCGTGGAGCAGGCAGAGGAACTTCAGGCCCTGGCGGCAGAGAAAAATTTGTTTTTTGCTGTGACTTATACCTATACAGGATATGCCATGGTAAAACTGGCAAGGGAACTGGTTGAAAAAGGTGAGATCGGCGAAATTGTGAATGTAAATGCCGAGTATCTTCAGGATTGGCTGATAGATGAAATAGGAGGCGGCAGCCAGACAACAACAAAGCTGTCTGTATGGCGCACCGATCCGGAAAAATCAGGTATCTCAAACTGTGTGGGCGATATTGGCACCCACATTGAAGATACAGTCAGTTATATTACCGGTTTGCATCCCAAAAAAGTGGCAGCGGCCCTGGACAATTACGGGATGGAGCTGGACCTTAACGCGAATATGCTAGTGGAGTACGAAAATGGCGTCCATGGAGTGTACAGTTGTTCCCAGGTGTGCGCAGGACACTTAAATGGACTGACAGTGCGTATCTTTGGAACCAAAGGAGCCATTGAATGGGTCCAGGAGGACCCAAATTATCTGAAAGTAACAAAGAAGGGACAGCCGGTGCAGATATACCACAGAGGAACCGGATATATAACCGGGCGTGCAGCAGAGCTGAATCACATTCCTTCCGGCCATCCTGAGGGTCTGACCTATGCATTTGCCAATATTTATCACGCGTTTATGAGTGCAGTATTGAAACAGATAAATGGTCAGGAGATCACACAGGAAGATCTGGACTTTCCGAAAGTGGAAGACGGCGTAATGGGAGTTCGGTTTATTCATGCGGCAGTGAAGAGCAGCAAGAATGGGTCTGTATGGACAGAAGTCTGAAAACTGCCCGTTGTGAAAGGAAGAATATTATGGGAAAAACATGTTTTGCCGGTAAGAAAAAATTTCCGCACTTATTTTCACCCATCAGGATCGGAAATATCAGACTGAAAAACAGAATCATTGCTGCCCCCACCAGTCCAAGTATGATTACCACAGAAGGCCATTTTACCCCGGAAATGATCGCCTACCTGGAGGAAAAAGCAAAAGGCGGGGTGAGTGTGGTTACATATGGTGAGGCCATTCCCCACTCTGCCACAGGAAAATCACACAATAAACAACTGCAGTTGGATTCTTTCGGCGTTCGTCAGGGACTGGCGGAATCTGTGAGAAGAATACACAACGCCGGAGGGCTTGCGAATATTCAGTTGTCCCATGGGGGCATGTATGGAGGGTTGGCTTCCGTGGGGGGAGATCTTGACACCTGCAAGGCGGCATACGGACCCAGTGACATGATGATGCCAGCAGGGGAAGTAAAAGAAATGCCCCGGGAGATGATCTATGAAATTTTGGAATCCTATGGAAAAGCGGCGAAGCTTTGTAAAGACGTGGGATATGATATGATTCAGGTTCATGCAGCCCATGGCTGGCTGTTCAATCAGTTCCTTTCCCCTCTGTTTAATCACCGGACGGATGAATTTGGTGGTTCTTTGGAAAACCGCGCCCGTTTTCTGCTTCTGGCGCTGGATGCGGTCAGAAAAGCAGCAGGGCCTGTTTTTCCCATAGAACTTCGTCTCAATGGGGATGATTTTCAGGAGGGAGGACTCACTCTTGCTGATTATATTGAAGTTGCCAAGCTTGTAAATGATAAAGTGGATCTTTTTAATATTTCGTGCGGAAACCATGAAGATCCGGCAATGTTTTGCAGGACACATCCAAATTCCTTTTTCCCGAGAGGTGTCAATGTGTATCTGGCGGCAGAGATCAAAAAACATGTCACCAAACCGGTTGCGTGTGTAGGGTCCTTGAACGATCCGGAACAAATGGAAAAAATTATTGCAGACGGACAGGCTGATTTGGTAGAGATAGGCCGCGGACTGGTTGCAGATCCCTATATTGCAAAGAAGGCTTTGGAGGGAAGTGAAGAGGATATTACTCCCTGTCTGAGGTGTTATGAGTGTTTTGGAGCCACCGGCCAGTTGGAGATCATAAAATGCACGGTAAATCCAAAGCAGGGACAGCAGATCCAGGGGGCGGAACCCCTATTGGAACCAAAAAGACAAAAGAAGGTTCTGGTTATCGGCGGCGGTCCTGGAGGAATGGAGGCTGCAATTACGGCTGCGGGCAGAGGACATAAGGTTACACTTGTTGAAAAGTCAGATAAGCTCGGGGGAAATCTCCACCCTGCAGGGGCGCCGTATTTTAAAGAAGATATCAGAAAGCTGTGCCATGTTCTGACCCGCCGGGTGGAACAGGCCGGGGTTACGGTTGTCATGAATACAGAGGCAACACCGGAATATGTCAGGGATTTTGAACCAGATGCTTTGATTGTCGCGGTTGGCTCTTTGGAACTTCGGCCTCCCATTCCGGGAATTGACGGAGAAAATGTAGTTATGGCCATTGAGGCGGAACTGCACCCGGAAAGGCTTGGAAAACGTGTTGCGATCATGGGCGGAGGCCTGGTAGGCGCGGAAGCCGCATGTTCCTTTTTCCATGAAGGACACCAGGTGTCTATTGTGGAAATGAAAGATGACATTGCCATGGAAGTAAATTCTTTCTACCGGGGCGGCCTGATGCCCCATGTGCAGGAGAGCGCTGCTATTTACGTGAAAACAAAGGTAAAAGCAATCACACCGGAAGGCATTCTTGCAGAAAATGCAGAGGGTGAATTTCTGATTGAAGCGGACACCATTGTATGCGCCCTGGGGTTCCGCGCACCCTGGGCAGCGGTGGATGCTTTATGTGCGGAAGTGGATGAGAGCTATGTTGTGGGAGACTGCAAAAATGTAGGACAGATCTACCATGCCATGAATGACGGCTACTATACAGGACTGCTTTTGTAAAAAGCATTGGTAAGCGGCCTGGGGTTTTCTTCCTTTGCCTATTTGTCAAAAAATAAAATTGGGGATTTACAAATAGGGATAAATGAGATAATATAATTTATTATTAGCAAACTTTAACGACGAAGGCGTCGGATTACCCATAGGGATATGGGCTGTCCGGCGCCTTTTTGATGTGTGGAAAATATTGTATACATGTCCTGGGTGACAGGAATGTGTACCACAGCAGTCTTCCATAAATCATGTAACACAGTAACGCAGGAGGAAAATGTGATGGCAGTAAAATATGTATTTGTTACAGGCGGAGTGGTGTCAGGACTGGGAAAGGGAATTACCGCGGCATCTCTTGGCCGCCTTTTAAAAGCCAGAGGTTATCAGGTGACGATGCAGAAATTTGACCCTTATATCAACGTAGACCCCGGAACCATGAATCCGATCCAGCATGGAGAGGTATTCGTGACAGATGACGGGACAGAAACAGATCTGGATCTGGGACATTACGAGAGATTTATAGATGAGAGTCTGGATAAAAACTCCAATGTGACCACAGGTAAAATTTACTGGTCCGTTCTGCACAAAGAACGCCATGGGGATTACGGCGGCGGGACGGTGCAGGTGATCCCGCATATCACCAATGAGATCAAGGGATGCTTTTACCGGGCCAAAACACCTGGTGAGGAGAGAATCGCCATCATTGAAGTGGGAGGGACAGCAGGTGATATTGAGAGCCAGCCGTTTTTGGAGGCGATCAGGCAGTTTCAGCATGATGTGGGACATGAGAATGCTGTTCTCATCCATGTGACGCTGATCCCCTACCTGAAGGCCTCCGGTGAATTGAAGACAAAACCCACCCAGACAAGTGTGAAGGAGCTTCAGAGTATGGGGCTGCAGCCGGATATTCTGGTCTGCAGGTCTGAATATCCCATTTCCCGGGAAATCAAAGATAAAATTGCTCTTTTCTGCAATGTGCCGGTAAACCACGTACTGCAGAACCTGGATGTGGAATATCTCTATGAGGCGCCTCTTGCCATGGAAAAGGAGAATCTGGCCCAGGCAGTGTGCGAGTGTCTGCGCCTTCCGTGCCCCGAGCCGGATCTGGAGGACTGGAAGTCCATGGTGGATGATCTGCGCCACCCGGATACAGAGGTTGAGATTGCCGTTGTGGGTAAATATATACAGCTCCATGATGCGTATTTAAGCGTGGCGGAGGCATTGAAACACGGCGGCATCGCCGGTCATGCCAGCGTGAGACTGCGCTGGGTGGATTCAGAAAATATTACGGAAAAAAACTGCGGAGAACTTCTGCAGGGACTGGATGGAATCCTGGTTCCGGGCGGTTTCGGCAGCAGAGGAACAGAAGGAAAAATCCTGGCTGTTCAGTATGCCAGAGAAAACAAAATACCGTTCCTGGGTATTTGTCTTGGTATGCAGGCCGCGATTATTGAATTTGCCCGTAATATACTTGGGTATCATGATGCCAATAGCATTGAACTGGACCCGAATACCCTGCATCCGGTCATTGCGCTTATGCCTGAGCAGAACGGAGTGGAGGATTTGGGCGGGACACTGAGGCTTGGATCTTATCCCTGCAAACTGAAAAAGGGAACAAAATCCAGTGCTTTATACGGAAAAGAAGAGATCACAGAGCGCCACAGACACCGCTATGAGGTAAATAATGACTACAGGGAGAGGCTGGAGGAGAACGGAATGACACTGGCCGGCCTTTCCCCTGACGGCAGGATCGTGGAGATGATCGAACTTACAGACCACCCATTCTTTGTGGGAACACAGGGACACCCTGAATTAAAATCCAGACCAAACCATGCGCATCCCCTTTTTGCGGGACTTGTGTGCGCGGCTGTTGAATATAAGAAAGAGAGAGGGCTTTAACTATGAGAAAAGATGAAGGATTGTACCGGCAGCAATTTGAACATGACAACTGCGGTATCGGAGCCGTTGTGAACAGCAAAGGCATAAAAAGCCATAAAACCGTGGAAAACGCCCTGAAAATCGTGGAAAACCTGGAACACAGGGCAGGAAAGGATGCAGAGGGAAAAACCGGCGACGGTGTTGGCATCCTGCTTCAGATTTCCCATAAATTCTTCGCCGGGGCGTGTAAAAAAGAGGGGATTGCCATCGGCGGAGAGCGTGAATATGGAATTGCCATGCTCTTTTTCCCGCAGGATGAACTGAAATGCAACCAGGCAAAGAAAATGTTTGAAATTATCGTGGAGAAGGAGGGCCTGGAATTTTTAGGCTACCGTAAGGTTCCGGTATGTTCAGAGGTTCTGGGCCATAAAGCATTGGAATGTATGCCAAATATTGTGCAGGCATTTATCAAAAAACCGGAAAATGTGGAAAAGGGCCTTCCGTTTGACAGAAGACTGTATATTGCCCGCCGCGTATTTGAGCAGAGCAATGACAATACATATGTGGCATCCATGTCCAGCAGGACCATTGTGTATAAGGGCATGTTTCTGGTAAACCAGCTCCGTACATTTTTTGCGGATCTGCAGGATGCGGATTATGAATCGGCCATTGCCATGGTACATTCACGTTTCAGTACCAATACCAATCCGAGCTGGGAGCGGGCACATCCAAACCGCTTTATTGTGCATAACGGCGAGATCAACACGATTCGTGGAAATGCTGACAAGATGCTGGCAAGGGAAGAGACAATGGCTTCAGATCATCTGAAGGATCAGCTTCACAAGGTGCTTCCGGTGGTGGATACCAGGGGTTCTGACTCCGCTATGCTGGACAATACACTGGAGTTTCTGGTTATGAACGGCATGGATCTGCCGCTGGCAGTTATGGTGGCCATCCCTGAGCCGTGGGCAAATAATACAACACTTTCCCAGGAGAGAAGAGATTTTTATCAGTATTACGCCACCATGATGGAGCCGTGGGACGGTCCGGCTTCCATTCTGTTTTCTGACGGAGACGTGATGGGAGCTGTTCTGGACAGGAACGGACTTCGTCCGTCCAGATATTACATCACAAAGAACGGCGATGTGATCCTTTCCTCAGAGGTAGGGGTCATGCCTGTGCCCGAGGAGGATATCGTTCTGAAAGAGCGTCTGCATCCGGGAAAAATCCTATTGGTGGATACAGTGAAAGGACAGATTTTCAGTGATGATGAAATAAAGGAGATTTATGCAAAAAAACAGCCTTACGGTGAATGGCTGGACAGCAATCTGGTGGAGCTGCAGGATTTAAAAATCCCAAATATCCGCGTGGAGGAGTATGAGGGAGAAGAGCTTACCAGAATGCAGAAAGCATTTGGCTACACCTATGAGGAATACAGGAAATCCATTTACAGTATGGCACTGAACGGCTCTGAGAGCATTGCGGCCATGGGAACCGACACTCCCCTTGCGGTGTTGTCACAAAAGCATCAGCCTCTTTTTAACTATTTTAAGCAGTTGTTTGCGCAGGTTACGAATCCGCCTATTGACGCCATTCGGGAAGAGATCGTCACCAGTACAACGGTATATGTGGGAAAAGACGGAAATTTGCTGAAGGAACAGCCGGAAAACTGTCAGGTGATGAAGGTGAACAATCCCATTCTGACAAATACGGATATGCTGAAAATCAAGAATATGAAGGTGGACGGATTCAAAGTGACTGTAGTGCCCATCACGTATTATAAAAGCACACGTCTTGACAGAGCCATTGACAGGCTGTTTGTGGAGGTGGATAAAGCTTACAAGGACGGTGCCAATATTCTTGTGCTCTCCGACAGGGGCATTGACGAGAACCACATGCCCATTCCGTCGCTCCTTGCAGTGTCCGCAGTGCATCAATACCTGGTAAAGACAAAGAAACGTACCTCTCTCGCCATTATCCTGGAATCCGGTGAACCCAGAGAAGTCCATCACTTTGCCACGCTTCTCGGATATGGAGCCTGCGCGGTCAATCCGTACCTGGCACAGGATACCATAAAAGAGCTGGTGGGCAGCAAGCTGCTGGATAAAGATTACTATGCGGCTGTGAATGACTACAACAACGCCATCCTGCATGGAATCGTAAAAATCGGGTCCAAAATGGGAATCTCCACCATTCAGTCGTATCAAGGCTCAAAAATATTTGAGGCTATCGGTATCTCTGAGGAAGTGATCGAAAAGTATTTTGCAGGGACTGTGAGCCGTGTGGGAGGCATCACCTTAAAGGATATTGCAGATGATGTGGATGCGCGCCACTCCAAAGCTTTTGATCCGCTGGGACTGCCCGTTGATCTGGAACTGGAGAGTGTGGGTATCCATAAAATGAAAAGCGAAGGGGAGAAACACCGCTATGATCCCCAGACCATCCATATGCTGCAGGAGTCCACAAAACGCGGGGATTACGGCATGTTTAAGCAGTATACAAGTCTGGTGGACAGAGAGCAGAGCGGCTATCTGCGAAGCCTGATGGACTTTAAGTATCCTGAAAAAGGTATACCTGTCGAGGAAGTGGAGAGTGTTGATGAGATCGTGAAACGCTTTAAGACAGGAGCCATGTCCTACGGCTCCATATCAGAGGAGGCACATGAAACGCTTGCCATTGCCATGAATATGCTGCACGGAAAGTCAAACACAGGCGAGGGCGGTGAGAGCAGTGAGCGTCTGGACAGCGCGGGCAGTGCTGTGGACCGCTGTTCTGCCATCAAACAGGTGGCTTCCGGGCGTTTTGGTGTTACAAGCCGTTATCTTGTCAGCGCAAAGGAGATCCAGATCAAGATGGCACAGGGGGCAAAACCGGGTGAGGGAGGTCATCTGCCGGCCAGAAAGGTGTATCCCTGGATCGCCAAGACCAGGCATTCAACACCCGGTGTGAGCCTGATCTCACCGCCGCCTCATCACGATATTTATTCGATAGAGGATTTGGCGGAGCTGATCTATGATTTGAAAAATGCAAACAAATATGCCAGGATTTCTGTAAAACTGGTATCGGAGGCAGGTGTGGGCACTGTGGCGGCAGGTGTGGCAAAGGCCGGGGCACAGGTCATCCTGATCTCCGGATATGATGGCGGCACCGGCGCTGCACCTCAGAGTTCCATCCACAATGCGGGACTTCCCTGGGAGCTGGGTCTGGCTGAGACGCATCAGACACTTCTCAGGAACGGACTGCGCAGCCGTGTCATGATAGAGACAGACGGAAAATTAATGAGCGGCCGTGATGTGGCTGTGGCGGCTCTTTTGGGAGCAGAGGAATTTGGATTTGCAACAGCGCCTCTGGTGACCATGGGCTGTGTTATGATGCGTGTCTGCAATCTGGATACATGTCCGGTAGGGGTGGCTACCCAGAATCCTGAGCTTCGGAAACGTTTCAGGGGAAAACCCGAATACGTGGTAAACTTTATGCGGTTTATAGCAGAGGAACTGCGTGAATATATGGCGAAATTAGGTATTCGTACACTGGATGAGATGGTAGGACGCACAGATCTGCTGAAGGTAAAGGAACATGCGGAGAATCCAAGGGCATCCCAGATTGACCTGAGTGCAGTCTTAAATAATCCCTATGCGGGAAAATATAGTAAAGTCACTTTCGATCCGGCGCAGGTATATGACTTCAGGCTGGAGGAGACAAAGGATGAAAAGGTGCTGCTCAGGAAGCTGAGAGGAGCAGTGGAAAAGGGCCAGAAAGCCGGCGTAGAGGTTCAGGTGACCAACACAGACAGGGCGTTCGGCACCATTCTGGGCGCGGAGATCACCAGACAGCACAGAGAGGGACTGCCGGAGGATACCATTACAGTTTCCTGTACGGGTGCGGGAGGACAGAGCTTTGGGTCCTTTATACCAAAGGGGCTTACCCTGACGCTGTGCGGTGACTGTAATGACTACATGGGAAAAGGCCTCTCCGGAGGAAAAATCGTGCTGTATCCTCCGAAAAAGAGGAATTATAAGGCAGACGAAAATATCATTACAGGAAATGTGGCACTCTACGGTGCAACCAGCGGTACTGCCTATATAGGCGGTGTGGCAGGTGAGCGTTTTGCAGTCCGCAACTCCGGCGCCTATGCGGTGGTGGAAGGCGTGGGAGAACACGGATGTGAATATATGACTGGAGGCCGAGTGGCTGTACTGGGTAAAACAGGAAAGAACTTTGCGGCCGGAATGAGCGGCGGTGTGGCTTATGTGCTGGATGAGGGAAATGATTTATATAAAAACTTGAATAAAGAGATGATTTCCATTGAAAAAGTGGAGACAAAACCGGATATACAGGAGCTGCATCAGATGATCAAGGCCCATGTGGAGGCTACCGGTTCGGAGAAGGGGCAGGAAGTGCTCGCACATTTCCAGGAATATCTGCCCAAGTTCAAGAAGATCATTCCCGATGACTATAAGAAGATGACAACTCTTGCGGCAAGGCTTGAGGAACAGGGAATGTCACCTGAACAGGCGCAGTTGGAAGCGTTTAACGAGAATTTTAGTGGGAAAGGGGCTGAGTAAGAGATGGGAAAGCCAACAGGATTTTTAGAATACAACAGACAAAGTGCCCGGATGGAAGAGCCGAAAGAGAGGATCAAACATTTCAGAGAATTTAAGAAGTATCTGTCCAGGGAAGAACAGCAGAAACAGGGAGCCCGCTGCATGGAATGCGGCGTACCCTTCTGCCAGTCAGGAGCTATGCTGGGCGGCATGGCTTCGGGGTGCCCGCTGCGCAATCTGGTGCCGGAGACAAATGACCTGGTATATACAGGAAACTGGGAGCAGGCCTATTTCCGTCTTTCCAAAACCCACAGTTTCCCGGAATTCACTTCCAGGGTTTGTCCCGCCTTATGTGAGGCCGCGTGTACCTGCAACCTGAATGGAGAGCCTGTGGGGACAAAAGAAAATGAGCATGCTATTATTGAGACTGCCTTTGAGATGGGCTGGGTAAAACCGCAGGTTCCAAAAGTAAGGACAGGAAAGAAGGTGGCTGTGATCGGAAGCGGTCCTTCCGGCCTGGCCGCGGCCCAGCAGTTGAACCGGAGAGGACACCAGGTAACTGTGTTTGAGAGACATGACAGGATCGGAGGGCTGCTGCGCTACGGCATCCCCAACATGAAACTGGATAAATCCGTGATAGACAGAAGAGTACAGCTTATGGAAGAGGAAGGAGTTGTATTCAAAACAGGCGTGGATGTGGGGAGGGATGTAAAGGCATCCAAACTGCAGAAAGAATTTGACAGGATCGTGCTCTGCTGCGGTGCCTCTAACCCCAGAGATATTAAAGTTCCGGGGAGAGACGCGGGCAATATTTATTTCGCCGTGGATTTTCTTTCCGCTGTGACAAAGAGTCTGCTGGACTCTGATCTTAAGGACAACAAGTTTGCATCTGCCAGGGGAAAACACGTGCTGGTCATCGGCGGCGGGGACACGGGAAATGACTGTGTGGGAACTGCTGTCCGCCTGGGGGCAAAATCCGTGACACAGCTTGAGATGATGCCAAAAGCGCCGGATACAAGAGCAGACAGTAATCCCTGGCCCCAGTGGCCCCGTGTCTGCAAGACGGATTACGGGCAGGAGGAAGCCATTGCGGTATTTGGGCACGACCCCAGAATCTATCAGACGACAGTGACGGAGTTCATAAAGGATGATAAGGGAGATGTGCAGAAGGCTAAGATCATAAGGCTGGAGAGTAAAAGAGATGAAAAGACGGGCCGTATGAACATGGTACCTGTAAAGGGGACAGAAGAGGTGATAGACGCACAGCTTGTGTTGATCGCGGCAGGATTTCTGGGCAGTCAGAAGTATGTGACGGATGCCTTTAAAGTCTCTGTGAATGAGAGGTCCAATGTTGCCACAAAGCCGGAGGAGTATGAGACCAGCATTCCGGGTATTTTTGCCGCCGGGGATATGCACAGGGGGCAGTCCCTGGTGGTGTGGGCTATCCGGGAAGGGCGGAAGGCGGCAGAGGCTGTGGATGCTTCTCTGATGGGATATTCCAACCTGTAGGAAAATATTTGTAAAGCCTGCTTAAAGCAGATAAGGAATACAACGGGAATGCCGCACCGGGTCCAAAAAAGAGGACCGGTGCGGCATATTTTTTAGTTGTAACTCAGCCGTTCTTATGTTATGATAAAAATCTCTGAAAGAATGTTTTATTTCTTGCCGTAGGTAAGCACGGTGTCATACATCGCTTCTATATTTTCGCGTTTCGCATTGTCAATACTTCCATTCGTATCAAAAATATAGCCTCCGCCCGGGGCACAGGTATCGATGAGTGACTTGCAGGCATCGATCACCTGCTGTTTTGTTCCGTGCTCCAGCAGATAAATGGGAAGATTGCCTGAGATACATGCCGTATTTCCCAGGACTTTTTTGGCCTGTGCCATATCCACACTCTCAAAATGATATATGACTTTTCCGGCCGGAACGTCCGCAAGCTGTTCCAGGCGGCTGTTATATTTTCCTTCTGTGTAGATAAATGGCGTGACACCCATATCTATCAGTGCAAGCATGATTTTTTTGAGTGGTTTCCAGTAAAGCTTTTCATACTGTGCGGGACTCATGAAACCGTCCATCCCCTTGTGGAGGGGGAAGAAGACACGTTTTACAGGGAGCGGGGCTGTCTTAAAGTATTCATAGGAGGCAATCTGCATATCAGCCAGCATATCACAGACCTTTTCTATCATGTCAGGACATTCAAGCTGGTCTGTGAGTGCTCCTAAGGTACCTCTGTAATAATCCCCGATAATATCAAAGGGTGCTTCGCCGATTCCTGTCATCATAGGCGGAATTCCCATAGCTGCGATCCGGGCAGAGAGGGCATTGCTGGCCGCCGCAGCTTTGGCGTCCTCCTCCCCGATCTTGGCTAATACGGAAAATGCCTCCTGTACTTCCGGGGAATAGAGGGAAGCCAGGGGTGTGGTGCTCAGTACAATGGAGGGAACAAAACGGATACCGGAAAGTCCTTTCAGATTAGGAAATGCCCGGGGCAGGTATTTGCGCAGGGTAAATCCCATAAAGTCATTGATGAACTCCGGATATTCCTCCTGGGACATATATTCATGTTCAATAACCTGATGGGTGGAAAAGTCCGGGACTCTTGTTCCCGGCCGTCCGGGCCAGTCGATCATGGTGGAGCCGGCCAGTTCATTGGCTCTGCCGCTGGTAAAGGCCAGGTGGATATCTGCGTCGGGCTGGAAATCCTGGTAGAAGCTGAGAATTGCCTGAGATGCTTTTTCGTAGTCGTACATGCTGTCACGGAAGGATGCACCATAGAGAAAGTATGGAAGCGCGCTGTTGAAGGGGGCAAATGGAACTCTGTCACCTTCCTTCAGGGCAATGGCATCATCCACCCTTTGGATACGTTCCAGGAAAAGTTCCTGGGGACTTGGTGATAATGTGGTTGGCTGATCAGTCATAATGACTCCTTTCCCACATTTTTTCTGCTTTTTGTGGAAAACCTGATCCATTTGGCAGTAGAATGTGTATAAATAGTTCCGTGCAAAGTTTACATCTTTATTATAATAAATTGTGGGGAAAAGTAAATGGAATTACATGTTTTTGCCCGTATTTTGCCTATATTCCTGCGGACATTTCTATCTGTAATTTCTGTCTTTATTTCTGTAGGTATTTCTGCAGGCATTTCTGCAGGCATTTCTGCAGGTGGTTCTGCCCGGCAGATGATATGGACTGCGTGGGGAAGCTGCCGGGAGTATTTCTGTTTGAAATTATATATTTATGTCAGATGATTGGAGGATACAGTATGGATAAATATGAGATACTTAAAAAATATTTTGGTTATGATACGTTTCGCGAGGGTCAGGAGCTGCTCATTGACAGTATTCTGTCGGGGAGGGATGTTCTGGGGATAATGCCCACAGGTGCCGGAAAATCTCTATGTTATCAGGTGCCTGCCCTGCTCATGGATGGCATTACTCTGGTAATATCACCTCTTATCTCACTGATGAAGGATCAGGTTGGCTCCCTGAACCAGGCGGGAGTTCATGCCGCGTTTTTAAACAGTTCACTGACAGTGAACCAGTATTATAAAGCGCTTGATCTGGCAAGGCAGGGCAGATATCCCATAATCTATGTGGCACCGGAGCGGCTGGTGACCGAGGAATTTTTGGATTTTGCCCTTCACGCAAAGATTGCTATGGTGGCGGTGGATGAGGCACATTGTGTTTCCCAGTGGGGACAGGATTTCAGACCCAGCTATTTAAAAATAGTGGAATTCATCAAAAAACTGCCGAGAAGACCGGTGGTAAGTGCGTTTACCGCCACGGCTACCAAGGAGGTAAGGGATGATATTATGGACATCCTCCTGCTGGAAGATCCGGAGGTTTTGACAACGGGATTTGACAGGCCAAATTTGTACTTTGGGGTACAGTCTCCAAAGAATAAATATGCAGTGCTGAAGAATTATCTGGAGATGCATCCTGATGACTGCGGAATTGTGTACTGTCTGACCAGAAAGGGAGTGGAGGAGGTCTGTGAAAAGCTCCGCGGTGACGGATTTTCCGTGACCCGGTATCATGCGGGACTGGGGGACGCGGAGAGAAAAAGAAACCAGGATGATTTTATATATGATAAATATCAGATCATTGTGGCAACCAATGCCTTCGGTATGGGGATCGACAAGTCCAATGTGCGGTTTGTGGTGCATTATAACATGCCTAAGAACATGGAGAGCTATTATCAGGAGGCCGGGCGTGCCGGGCGTGACGGAGAGCCTGCGGAGTGTATCCTGCTCTATGGGGGACAGGATGTTGTGACGAACCAGTTGTTTATCGACAACAGCCAGGAGAATCAGGAACTAGACCCGGTGACCCGTGAGATGGTGACAGAACGGGACAGGGAAAGGCTTCGGAAAATGACCTATTACTGCTTTACCAATGAATGCCTTCGTGATTATATCCTGCGGTATTTTGGCGAATATGGAGAGAATTACTGCGGAAACTGTTCCAACTGCCTGAGTCAGTTTGAGACGGTGGATGTGACTGAGACGGCAAAAGCACTCATCGGATGCGTGAAGAGCAGCAGGCAGCGATATGGGGCCGCAGTGATCATTGATACGGTACATGGGGCGAATACGGCCAAAATAAGAAATTACAGAATGAATGAGAATCCCAGCTATGGGGTGCTTGCAAAAGTCCCTGCCTATAAGCTGAGGCAGGTTATAAACTATCTGTTATTAAACGAGTACCTTAAGGTAACCAACGATGAATATGCCATTGTGAAGCTCACGGAAAAGTCAGAGGAAGTGCTGGATGATGAGACACAGATCACTATGAAAATGGCAAAGGAACAGGAACGTGAGCCCAGGGAAAAGAAAGAGAAAAAGAACCGAAAAGGCGCCGCTGCCCATCTGGCCGGTGCAGAGTTTACAGAGGCAGAAGAGCAGCTTTTTGAGATACTGAGAGGGCTTCGCCTGGAGATCGCCAGAGAGGAGAAGGTGCCGCCTTATATAGTTTTCTCTGATAAGACATTGACTCATATGTGTATTTTGAAACCAAATACTAAGAGTGAAATGTTGTCTGTTACCGGGGTCGGGGAGTTTAAATATGAGAAGTACGGCGAACGATTTGTGTCGTGTATCAGGGAAAATGGGGCTGTCGGGAAATAGATAGCCTAAAACAGAAAAAAAGATGGCTAACGACAACCATCTTTTCCTCCGTTCCATGTTATAATAGAACTATGCTTAAACAAGATTAT
>OKWL01000077.1_pt1 | contig 136450 bp, 128 predicted proteins | sample 1607171 | NCBI WGS metagenome assembly OKWL01 (sample SAMN07501049, study PRJEB24779) | human gut metagenome
GGAACTGGCAGACGCACAGGACTTAAAATCCTGCGGGACTTACCTCCCGTACCGGTTCGATTCCGGTCTCCGGCATAACAAAAAAGAGAGTAACTATAATAACTTATAGTTACTCTCTTTTTTTATTTTTAGCAATACTCATATAAAAATGGTTATATAGAAAAAAATATTTTAGAATAAACTTTTGACTAATTAACAAAATGAGTTATTAGATTCATATATTTCAAAAGGCAGGTTAACAAAGGCTACAGAACAATTATTTAAACTAAAATAGAGAGCATTATAAATTGTATTGTAATAGAGATATAAATCTTATGGAAGCTTCGAAAGAGTGTTTCACTGAGATTGTAGTTATGTTACAAACTTCTAATATGAAAGGATATTTACAACTATTAGGGGGAGTTTGTGAAGAAGAAAGAAATATCTTATATGTAATAAAGAAAACGACCTAAAAGAAAACCTTAAAATCTCTAAAGATTTTAAGGTTTTCTTTTAGGTCGTTTATGAATAAATGTGTTTGCAAAAGTAAAGGATAAAAAGATAAGCATATTTTTCAGTCACTTTTTACTAAACTTTTTTATTAATATTAGCAATCTATGAGAAATACAATTATTAAAGAGACTCTAGGTATACTTTATATTTAATAAAAAATAATAAAATCAATAATTACAAGGGATTGGTATTATAAAAAAATAAAAAAATAGACACATATATACTAAACTTATGGTTTCATAAAAATAAATTTTTTACTAAAAATGATTGACGATTGCTAAAAAAGTAAGTATAATTCGTATGGTGAAGTTTAATTTGTGTAAACAAAAAGTTTATTATTAGATACATAGAAACAATCAAGAGGGAGGCAGAACAATGGATATTGGGACCAAGATCAATCAGCTTAGGAAGAAGAATGGCTTGACTCAAGAAGAACTGGCTGACCGATGTGAACTATCAAAAGGATTTATTTCTCAGGTAGAAAGAGGGTTAACATCACCTTCTATTGCTACTTTAATAGACATATTGGAGTGTTTAGGTACTAATCTTAAGGACTTTTTCAATGAAACAAGTCAAGAGAAGATTGTATTTACGAAGCAAGATGTTTTTGAAAAAGAAGATAAAGAACTCGGAAATATGATTACATGGCTTATTCCAAATGCTCAAAAAAATGACATGGAGCCTATTTTAATTAATATTGATCCAGGTTGCAAGGCAATGGAACAAGCACCTCATGAAGGTGAAGAATTTGGCTATGTGCTATCGGGAACTATCTATATACACCTGGGTAATAAAAAGTTTAAAGCTAAAAAAGGTGATAGCTTTTACTTTAGACCAACAGGAGATCATTATTTAGAGAATGCAGGCAAGACTAAAGCTACTGTGCTTTGGGTTGCCACACCACCAAGTTTTTAAAGGAGATGGGATTAATGAAAGAAACCAAACAACAGACAGAACCTATTATAAATCTTGTAAATATATCTAAGACCTTTGATGATGGCGCTCAAATTTTAAAAGATATTAATATGTATATTAGACGCAATGAGTTTCTTACATTACTAGGCCCTAGTGGATGTGGTAAAACAACTTTACTTAGAATTATTGGGGGATTTGAAGAAGCCAGTAGTGGCGAAGTATTATTTGAAGGTAGTAACATTGCAAAGTTACCACCGTATAAAAGACGTATCAATACAGTATTCCAAAAGTATGCTTTATTCCCTCATATGACAGTTGGAGAAAATATTGCTTTTGGACTTCAAATCAAAAAAGTAGACCAAAAAACAATTGATGAGAAAGTAGCACAGATGCTTGAACTTGTTAATCTTAAAGGATTTCAAGATAGACGTATAGAATCTTTAAGCGGTGGTCAGCAACAACGTATTGCTATTGCAAGGGCAGTTGTTAATGAGCCAGAAGTACTTTTACTAGATGAGCCACTTGGAGCACTTGATTTAAAGCTTCGTAAAGGTATGCAAATGGAACTTAAAAAGATTCAGCAAAAACTTGGGATTACATTTATTTATGTAACACATGATCAAGAAGAAGCACTTACTATGTCTGATACAATTGCTGTTATGAATGAAGGACGTGTACAACAAATTGGTACACCAGTAGATATTTATAATGAACCTAAAAATGCATTTGTTGCAGATTTCATTGGGGAAAGTAATATCCTTCAAGCTACAATGATTAAAGACTATCTTGTATCTTTCCATGGCGTAGATTTTGTTTGTGTAGATGCTGGCTTTGGTGAAAACGTATCAGTAGACGTTGTAATTAGACCAGAGGATATTCGTATTGTAAAAGAAGAAGAAGGCATGCTTAAAGGCGTTGTTGAATCAGTAACTTTTAAGGGTGTACATTACGAGATGATTATTAAGACAAATGAGTATGCATGGGCTGTTCATTCTACAGCTATGGCACCAGTAGGTGCTAAAGTAGGCATGGTACTTACTCCAGAAGATATTCATATCATGAAGAGGGGGTAACGTATAGTGTATAAAAAAAGATTGGCACTCCCTTATTTAATTTGGGCGAGTATTTTTGTTATTGTACCAGTACTAATTATTTTATACTATAGCTTTTTTGACAAAAGTGGATTTACTTTAGAAGGTTATAGACAAGTACTTAATCCCAAATACCTAGGAAACATTTTAGATTCAATAGGTATTGCTTTTATTAGTACAGTAATCTGTTTAGTCTTAGCATATCCATTAGCTATGATTTTAAGTAGTAAACAAATGTCAGGGAAAAGTATTATTTTACTTCTTGTTATCCTTCCAATGTGGATGAATTCCCTTTTACGTACGTATGCATGGGGATATTTATTACAAGATACAGGTGTAGTAAATAATATATTAGAGAGTATGGGGCTACCTGCAATGCAGTTTTTATATCGTAAGAGCGCCATTGTATTTGGTAACGTATATAACTTTTTCCCATTTATGGTACTTCCAATTTATAATGTACTTTGTAAGATTGATAAAAGCGTTATTGAAGCATCTTATGATTTAGGTGCAGATAAACTTACAACCTTTAAGAAAGTCATCTTACCACTTAGTATGCCAGGTGTTGTAACAGGAGTTGTTATGGTGTTTATGCCAGCACTTACAACATTCTTAGTATCTAGGTTACTTGGTGGTGGTAAAACTACACTTTTAGGAGACCTCATTGAGCAACAATTCAATAAGACAGGCGACTGGGCATTTGGTTCAGCATTATCCGTAATTTTGATGATTATTATTTTAATTACGCTTGTCTTTATGTCTAAAAAAGATTCACTAGATAAAGGAGGCGGCCTATTTTGATGAAGTTTATAAAAAAGGCATATGTAGCATTTATTCTACTTGTTATGTATGCGCCAGTTGCAATCCTTATGGTTTACTCCTTTAATGATTCAAAACTTCCAGTTTGGAAAGGATTTACCTTTAGATGGTATGAGGAGATTTTCCAAGATGCAAGTATCCAACAAGCTTTTTATAATACAATTTTTGTAGCAGTTATTTCATCCATTATAGCAACTATTATTGGTACACTTGCTGCAATGGGTATTCAACGTATGACAGGGTGGAAGAAAAAGCTGGTTATGAATATTACTTATATTCCACTCCTTAGTTCAGAGATTGTAACAGGGGTATCTCTTATGTTACTTTTCTCAGCAATAAAATTACCAGTTGGTATTTTAACATTAATTCTCGCGCATATTACTTTCAGCATACCATATGTTATTCTATCTATTATGCCAAAGCTGAAACAGTTAAATTATAATGTGTATGAAGCAGCTTTAGACTTAGGAGCAACACCAAGATATGCATTTAAGAAAGTAATATTACCTGAAATTTTACCAGGTGTACTTGCAGGATTATTTATTGCATTTACATTATCTATTGATGATTTTATTATTAGTTTCTTTAATACAGGGCCTGGTGTAGATACACTTTCAATTAAAGTATTTGCAATGACAAGAAAAGGAGTAGCACCAACAATCAATGCTATTTCTACAATCATGTTTACAACAATCATTGTGATTTTAATTGCTAGTAATGTTGTTTCAGGAAGAAAGCAGAAAATGGCAAGTAAAAATAGAGAACAGGTAAATGTGAAAGCAGCAACAAGTAAATCACGTTTTGGGTTTACAAAAGTTATTGCAGCTGTTCTAGTAATTGGATGTACTATTATGCTCTATGTAGCAGGAGCAGGCATTGGCAAACCACAAGAAGTTGTTAATGTATTTAACTGGGGTGACTATATAGACCCAGAGGTTAATAAAGAGTTTGAAGAAGAGACAGGAATCAAAGTTATTTACTCTGAATTTGCGACAAATGAAGAGATGTATCAAAGACTTGAGCCAGGCAATGTAAGTTATGACGTTGCTATGCCATCTGATTACATGATTGAGAAGATGATTAATAACGATATGTTAGAAACTATTGATATGTCTAAGCTTGAGAACTATTCTAAAATAGATGATAGATTTAAATCTTTGCCATATGATAAAGATAATAAATATTCGCTTCCTTTTATGTGGGGAACAGTAGGTATTGTGTATAATAAAACGATGGTAGACGATGTAGTAGATAGCTGGAATATTTTATGGGATCCAAAATATGCTGGTAAGATCTTTATGTATGATAGTGAACGTGAAGGCATTATGGCAGCCCTTAAAAAGCTGGGCTATTCTATGAATACAAGAGATCCTAAAGAGCTTGAAGAGGCAAAACAAGAGCTTATCAAGCAAGCACCTCTTGTATTAAGCTATGTAGGCGATGAAGGTAAAGGTAAGATGATTAGTGGAGAAGCAGCACTGATGATTGCTTGGGCAGGAGATGCTATGGTAATGATCGAAGAAAATCCAGATTTAGCCTTTGCTCTTCCAAAAGAAGGAACAAACTTCTTTGTAGATGGAATTGTTATTCCTAAAGGAGCTAAAAATATCGAAAATGCACATAAGTATATAGATTTCTTATGTCGTCCTGATATTGCAGCTAGAAATGCTGAATATATTGGTTACTCAACACCAATCAGTGAGGCACGAGCACTTCTTCCAGAAGAGATAAGAGATAGTGAAGTTGCTTATCCATCAGAAGAAGAGACAGATAAAATGGAAATGTTTACAGACCCATCAGATGTTATTAAATTATATAGTAGTATTTGGATGGAAGCGAAATCAAGCGCATCTCAATAAGAATAAAAGAACCTATTTAGGCTATAATCTAGATAGGTTCTTTTGCTCTTTTAAAATTTATAATATTCCTATATAATAAAGTAAAAAGTAGTTCTTAATAAAAGGAGGAAGTAAGAAATGAAAAAAAAGCATGCAAAAAATGAAGAAATAGAATTCTATACTAAAGAGTATGTAGCAGGTGAAAATGATACAGATAGTTGTGTAGAAATGGTGCCTAATATTGTACCAGTACAACGTCCAAATCCGAATGCATGGACCTCTTTCATTCTAGGTATTATTAGCTCAGTTGCATGGATTATTCCTCTTATAGGTCTTCCAATTACAATTGTAGGCACAGTACTTGGTGCAACAGGTATGCGTAATAAACGTAGTAAAGGAATTGCAATTGCAGGCTTTGTGACAAACTTAGTATTTTTAGCAGCAACAATTGCAGCAGGTGTACTTGAAATTATTTACTTTGTAAAAAAAGCTAAAAAGAACAAATAGTAACTTTTTGCATACTATATAGATAGAGTAGCGTATAGGAGGAAGTCTATATGTATGCGAAGGTTATTATCGTAAATAGCGAAGCACTAGGAAAAGGAGATGAGGGAGTAGGTCAGACGCTACTTGCTGTTTTCCTAAGAAAAGTGCTGGCTAGTCTTAAAAAGCCAGATGCTATTATTTTTTATAACTCTGGAGTAAAACTTCTTGTACAAGGCTCACGTTATTTAGAGGTATTAGTGGCATTAGAAGAGCAGGGTGTAGAGCTATTAGCATGTGGAACCTGTGTTTATAAAGTATGTAATCAAAAAGCTTTACTAGCAGGTCGAATTACAAATATGAGTGAAATTACAGATATTCTATTGGATGCAGAGACTGTTATTACACTATGAGAGACTATAGGCAGTAACCTAAATACAGGTTTACTGCTTTTCATTTGTATAGATAAAAGAAAACTGGACAAAAATGAGAATGAAAGAGGTGGAAATAATGAAAATCTTACATACTTCAGATTGGCATTTAGGACGTACATTACATGGATATAGTTTAATTGAAGATCAAGCATATATGTTAGATCAGCTTATAGAATATATGATACAAGAGAAGATAGAACTTCTTATTATAGCAGGAGATGTATATGATAAATCACTGCCTAATGAGGAGGCGGTAGCTCTTTTTAATCACTTTGTTAGCCAGGTCATCGGTAGACTAGAGATACCTACAGTTATTATTGCTGGAAATCATGATAGTAATACGCGTATTCACTTTGGAAGTGAGCTTTTTGCAAGTAAGCATCTCTATATAGTAGGAGAATGTGAAAAGGGCTACCAACAGGTAACTATTGAAGGAAGTGAGACTATAGATGTCTATCTCATTCCTTATATGGAGCCAGCCTATGTACGTGAAATAGCAGGAGATGAAACCATTAAACGCCATGATGATGCCATGCGTTATTTAACAAGGCAAATAGAAAAAGAAAAAAATGATAGAGCCACTTTATTAGTGGTACATGCTTTTGTAGCAGGGGGAGACTTATCTGATTCTGAGCGTAGATTATGTGCTGTTGGAACCGCTGAAATGGTAGGAGCAGATTGTTTTAAGCCTTTTACTTATACTGCACTAGGGCATTTACATAAGCCACAAGCTATAGGGAGTGAGCATATTAGATACAGCGGTTCACTTTTAAAATACTCTATATCTGAAGCAAACCAGCCAAAGTGTTTTGTGAAACTAGAGATTGTAGATGGGAAACTTACTACATTAGAAGAAGTATCCCTTAAACCAAAACGTGACCTGAAAATTGTACAAGGACCTATTGAGGCTATTGTAAAAGCAGGTGCACAGCTGGGAGAAGAAGAGAGACAGGACTATGTGTATGCTAAGATAGAAAGTAAAGGAACGGAAGATGTAGTAGGCCTTTTAAAACAAATTTATCCTTATACACTAGGTGCTGAATTTGTAATGAATAAAACGACTTCTAAAGACAGAGAAAGTAAACAGAGTGAGTTTGAGGCAAGAAAGAAGAAGTCTCTTTCGGAACTTTTTATAGATTTCATGGATTATGTAGGAGAGACTACTTTTGATGAAGAAGAAACTGCTTATATGGGAGAGGTTATTAAGCAGATTGAGGAGGGAAGAAAATGAGGCCTAAAGTATTAATCATGCGTGCATTCGGGCCTTACGGTGGGAGCCAGGTCATTGATTTTACTTTATTAGAAGATATTAATATGTTTCTTATACATGGACCAACGGGTTCAGGTAAGACAACCATATTAGATGCCATTTGTTATGCACTTTATGGACAGACTAATGGTGGTGAGCGTACAGCAGAAAGTATGCGAAGTAAGTTTGCAACTACAGATGAGCCAGCAGAAGTTACCTTGACTTTCTACTTAAAAGGGGATGAATATAAGGTTATTCGTACCCCTAAATTTGAGCGCCCTAAAAAAAGGGGTGAAGGGTTTACTGTAGAAGAAGGTAAAGCACTTTTATATAAGCTAGAAGAGGACGAGTTTAAGCTTGTAGCGGCAAGACTTCAAGAAGTAGATAGAAAGATAGAAGAATTACTTGTCTTTAATGTAGATCAGTTTAGACAAGTTATTATGATTGCACAAAACAAGTTTAGAGAGCTATTGACTGCAGATAGTAAAGAGCGCCAGAAGATTTTACAAGATATTTTCGAGACAGGTATTTACCAAAGTGTAGAGAAACAGTTAGAAGAAAAAAGTAATGCGCTTACTGAAGCTATGAAAGAAAAAAATATGGCTTATGAGATGCTATTAGGAAGGCTAAAGGAAGAAACTGATGAAAGGCTTATCAGTTACTTACAAACTAAACTGCTTAATAATACGCCAGAGGTAAGTGAAATTTTACACGAACTGATTAAAGAATATAGAATCTATGAAGAATCTAATAAAGCTAGAACAATAGAACTTAAGACAGAGCTAGAGAAAGCACAAAATGTTTTAATACAGCAAAATGAAAAACATTCAGCTTACATGCAGCTTCAAGAGGTAAAAGAAAAATTAAACAGATTTGTTTTAGAAGAGGCAAGCTATAAACAGCTTGAACAAGAAGTTAAAAGCTTACAAAAGCTTCAACCTATTTTAGTTGTAGAAGAGCAGTGGCATAAGGCACAAGAAGAAGAAAAGCAAAATGTGCAGGCTATTACACTCTTGCATAAAGAAAAAGAAAAAGAGGAAGAGAGCCTTAGTCAGTTATTAAAAATACAGGAAGATAGTAAAGAAGAGGCCACTAAAATAGAAGCGAATAAAAGCAGATATCTTGCATTAGAAAGTTATTTACCTAAGATAGATAGTCTAGGTGAACTCATGAGTGCTCAGCAGAAATATGAACAGGATAAGCAGAAGCTAGAAATAGAGAAGGAACGTATAGAAAAGAGTATAAAAGCTTATGAAATGCGTATTAATGAAGCAGAAATTAAGCTGAAAGATAAAGACACTTTAGCAAAAAGCATTCAAGAAGGAAAGATTGCCCTTCAAGCTATAGAATATATATTAGAATGCCAAGGTGAAAAAGCACGAAAATCAACAGAGATTGTGAGCTTACGTAATCAATATAAAGTTATTGCACAAAACCTAGAAAAGCTTAAAAAAGAAGAGATGCAGCTAAAAGTGCAGTATGATGAAGTTACACTAGCATGGATGAATGGACAAGCAAGTATTATGGCAGAACATCTCGAAGAAGGTAAGCCATGTCCTGTATGTGGCAGTACGGAGCATCCACATAAGGCAAAGTCAGGCCAGACACCTGTAAATCCAGAGATTATGAAAAAGTTAGAGACTAAGAGAAGTACTTACATTGCAGAAATCAGCAAAAAAGAAGAAGAGCAAAATAGCATTCTCATACGTGGAAAGAGCTTAAATGAAGATATTGCACATCTAGATAAAAGAATAAATAGTTATGTAGAGAAAATAAATCAGTCAGCAGAAGAGATTACATTGGCCTATAAAGGGCAAGTAGAAGAAGTATTAGGAGCTAATGAAAGAAAGCTTCAAGAAATTGAAAAGCTTGCTGGGACGATTGAGCAGGATAGAAGTAAAGTGACACTTGAAATGAGTACACTTGAGAAAATAAAAGAAGCCATTTATACGTGTCAAACTCAGCTTGAACTGCATAAGAGTAGAGTAGAAGCAATTAGGAGTGAGCTGCCAGAAGGTATGGCAACTCGAGATCAGCTTCTTGCGCAAATGAAGACTTTAGAGGAGGAACGAAAAGCCTTTGAGGCGCGTATGCAGCGCCTTCAAGATGAATTAGAGAAGGTTAAAGTACAGCTTTCTAAAATCATTGGTATGCTTGAAGAAAAGGAAAAAGCCTTAAGTGATTTAAAGACAAAGGTGATAAAAGCTGAAGAAAGTTTTAATAAGGCTTTAAATGAAGGACAAATTGAAGATTTACAAACTTATGAGTTACTCAAATTAAAAGTTAATGAATTAGAAGCGCTACAAGAAAAGATTAAGGCATATTATACTCAAAAAGCTATTTTAGAAGAGAATAAGAAAGTACTAGAAATAAAGGTAGTTGATTTTAATATTGAAATGCTTATGGAAGCTAAGACGCATTTTGAAGTACTTGATAAAGAAAAAGAGAAACTGCAACTTGAAGGAGCAGATTTAGGGCGTCATATTATGCTTTATGAAGAAGTTGAGCAAGGCATAGAGGTTCTTTATGAGGAAAGTAAAGCAGTTGCTAAGAAGCAGCACATTATAGGAACCATGGCACAAATGGCAAAAGGGAAAAATAGTAAAGGTTTATCTTTTGAGCGCTATATTCAAAGTAGTATCTTTGATGAGGTATTAGAAAGTGCTAATCAGAAGCTACGTCCTATGACAACTTCAAGATATGAGCTATATCGTACAGGTGATATGAAGCGTAAAAATGCTCAGTCTGGTTTAGATATTGCTGTTATTGACCATTATGTAGGTCAGACGAGACCAGTCAGTACTCTATCTGGGGGAGAAAGCTTTATGGCAGCACTTGCACTTGCACTAGGCCTTGCAGATGTTATCTCAAGGCTGGCGGGAGCATCTAGCTTAGATACTATGTTTATTGATGAGGGATTTGGAACACTAGATGAGCAATCTCTAGAACTTGCTATTAAAACTTTACTCAGTTTACAAGACACAGGTAGGTTAGTAGGGATTATTTCACACGTAAAAGAACTTAGGGAACAAATTCCAGCACGCCTTGAAATTACAAGAACTAATAAAGGTAGCTCAGCGCAGTTCAAGTTATAAAAAATACTATCATTACCCTATAAAATAAGGTATATTATAAATAATAACCGACTAGAGGTAAAATCAAGGAGTGGAATTAATGAATAGAACTAATGTTATTCATTTACTAGAGAAAAAAATCAATCGTGAGTATATTATAGAAGATGAAATGATGAATAAGCATACAACTTTTAAAGTTGGCGGACCAGCTGATCTTTATGTAATTCCTAGGTCGGAAGAAGAGCTTGTGTATGCTATAGAGGTATGTAAAAGTGAAAATGTACCTTATTATGTTATTGGGAATGGAAGTAACTTACTTGTTACAGATAAAGGTTTTAGAGGTGTCATTATTGAAGTTTATAGACAAATGTCAGATATTACAGTAGAAGGGAATTGCATTACAGCCTATGCAGGTGCATTACTTTCAAAAATTGCAAATACGGCTTTAGAGCATGGATTAACAGGTCTTGAGTTTGCACATGGTATTCCAGGGGCCCTTGGTGGGGCAGTAACAATGAATGCAGGAGCTTATGATGGAGAGATGAAACAAGTTTTAGAATCTGCTACAGTAATTGATGATAAGGGACAGGTTAGAACCTTATCATCAGACGAACTAGAGCTTGAATATCGTAAGAGTATTATAAGCAGACTAGGTTATACAGTTATTAAGGCTACAATGCGCCTTGAGGATGGTGATAAAGAAGCCATTTCAGCTAAGATGAAGGACCTTATGCAAAGAAGACGTGACAAACAGCCTTTAGAGTATCCAAGTGCAGGAAGTACTTTTAAACGCCCAGTAGGACACTTTGCAGGAAAACTTATTATGGATGCAGGACTACGTGGCTATCAGTTAGGTGGGGCACAAGTTTCAGAAAAACATTGTGGCTTTGTCATTAATAAAGATCATGCAACTTGCCAAGACATATTAGACCTTATTCACTATATTCAAGAAGAAGTAAAAAGTAAATTTGATGTACAAATAGAGCCAGAGGTTAAAATGATAGGAGAAAGATAAAGGATGGAATTTATTATTGTTACGGGTATGTCTGGAGCAGGTAAAAGCACAGCAATTAACTGTTTAGAAGACATGGGATATTATTGTGTAGATAATTTACCACCAACACTTATTCCAAACTTTGCAAGTCTTATCGTAGACAAAAGACAACATTATGATAAGGTAGTCTTAGGGATAGACATAAGAGGTGGCATCTTATTTGATGACTTATTTACAAGTTTAGATGCATTAAAAGTAGCAGGATATGAATACAAAATTATCTTTTTTGACTGTTTAGATGAGGTGCTCATTAAACGCTATAAAGAAACAAGAAGGCTTCATCCTCTTGCACGTAATGAGCGTATTCAGGAAGGAATAGAAAAAGAGCGCCTTATCTTGACAGAAGTTAAGAATAAAGCAGATTATATTATTGATAGTACACATCTTTTACCGAAAGATGTAAAAGATGTGATCTATAATATTTTCACTCAGAAAGCAGATTTTCAAAATCTCATGATTACTATTCTCGTATTTGGGTTTAAGTATGGTGTACCTATAGATGCAGATTTAGTCTTTGATGTACGTTTTGCGCCAAATCCATACTATATATCAGAACTTAGACCACTTACAGGAAATAATAAGAAAGTGGAAGACTATGTTATGAGTTTTGAAGTAACACGTCAATTTACAGAAAAACTTAAAGACATGATAGACTTCCTTATTCCTCACTATACTAAAGAAGGCAAAAATCAACTCGTTATAGGGATTGGTTGCACAGGAGGGAAACACCGTTCGGTCGTTATTGGTAATGCCCTCTATAATTATCTAAAAAAATGTGGTAATGCAGTAACAATTCAGCATAGAGATATAGATAAAGATAGTAAGAGAGGTAAATAACATGAATACAAGTTCCTTAAAGGTCGTAGCAATTGGTGGCGGCACAGGCCTTTCAACTATGCTTAGAGGTATTAAAAAATATACCCCTAATATTACAGCTATTGTAACAGTGTCTGATAATGGTGGGGGATCTGGCATATTAAGAGAAGAGATGAATATTATTCCTCCAGGAGATATTAGAAACTGTATCGTAGCATTAGCCAATACAGAACCGGTTATGAAACAATTGTTGCAGTATAGATTTAAAGAAGGCTCTTTAAAGGGACAGAACTTTGGAAATCTCCTTTTAGCAGCACTTACAGATGTAAGTGGGAATTTTGAAAAGGCGGTACAGGTAACAAGCAATGTTCTTGCTATAACAGGAAAGGTATTGCCTGTAACCCTTGAAGATGTACAACTTTATGCTACATTTGAAAACGGTATATGTGTAAAAGGTGAGACTCAGATTGTAGATTATAGCAAAGCTAATCATAGTATGATTGAAGATATTAGATTAGAACCAGATAATCCAAAGCCGGCAGAAGAAGTTATAGAAGCAATTGAAGATGCAGATATAATTTTATTAGGACCAGGAAGTTTATACACAAGCATTATTCCAAATCTACTTATTAAAGAAGTATCAGAAGCTACTAGAAAGTCTAAGGCTGAGAAAGTTTATATTGCAAATATGATGAGTCAGCCAGGTGAAACAACAGGCTTTACTATAGAAGATCATATAGAGGAACTTGAAAAATTTATTGGCAAAAACACGCTAGATAAGGTAATTGTAAATAATGAAGATGTACCAGAAGAATATCTTAAAAAATATATAGAAGATGGGGCTCACATGCTCATGCTAAATGATGCCCATCCTATTTGGCAGACACTTAAGCGTATTGAAGCACCTCTTGTACAGGTGAACCATGAAAAGCAGTTTATTAGACATAATCCAAATAAATTAGCTGAATATATTTTTAAAGATATTTAAATAATAAAGAGTATCTAAAGAGGTGGCAAAATGTCTTTTTCTTCAGAGGTGCGTAAGGAACTTACAGAACTTACGGGTGATGCAAGGCACTGTATGATTGCAGAAATTGGAGGCTTCTTACTCATTGCAGGTAAAATAGAATGTGAAAAAGGAAAATTTAGTATTCAGATTCAAATAGAAAATGAAGCCATTGCTAGAAAATACTTTACAATGATAAAAAAAGCTTTTAATATTAATACAGAAGTCCTATTAATAGCTCATAAGAATAAAAATAGGAAAACATATCTTCTTAAAATAAATAATCCAGAAGATGCAAAGAAAATTTTATTAGCAACAACACTATTAAAGTATGAGCATAATGTACCTATTTTACGTAATCATATGGATTACACAATGGTACAAAGTATTTGTTGTAAACGAGCATATTTAAGAGGCTCTTTTTTAGGGGGAGGTTCAGTCAGCGACCCTGAAAAAGGTTACCATTTTGAATTTGTAACGATTTATTATGAGAATGCAGAGTATTTACAAAATACGATGAAAAATTTAGAAATGGATGCAAAAATAGTAACTCGAAAAGGAAGTTATGTGGTATACTTAAAGGAAGGTTCACAAATTGTAGATTTGCTCAATGTTATTGGGGCCCATATTGCACTTATGCAATTGGAGAACATAAGAATTGTAAAAGAAGTACGCAATAATGTTAATAGGCTTGTAAACTGTGAGACAGCTAACCTTAAGAAAACTGTTTCAGCTGCAGTTAGACAAGTTCAAGATATTGAATATCTAAGAGATACTATTGGCTTAGCAGCACTTCCAGAAAACCTTGAGCAAATTGCTAGATATAGACTAGAGTATTCCAGTGCAACACTTAAAGAGTTAGGGGAGCTCATGGTTCCTCCAGTAGGGAAATCAGGGGTTAACCATAGACTCAAGAAATTAAGTGAAATCGCATGTCAAATAAGGGAACAAAGAGGAGGATTAAGTAAAAATGATTAAAGAAAGAGTATGTGTAGGTCTTAAAAACGGCTTAGAAGCAAGACCAGCAGCATTATTTGTACAAATTGCAAGTAAGTTTGAAAGTCATATTGCAGTGGTAGTAGATGAAAAAAATGTTAATGCAAAAAGTATTATGGGAATGATGTCTCTTGGAACAATTAAAGGTGCAGAAATTGAACTTGTTGTAGATGGAGAAGATGAGAAAGAAGCAGTAGCGGCTCTTAAAGAATTCTTAACTACAGAAGAAACAGCTGAATAATGAATAGGAACAGTGTAGATGAAAATCTACACTTTTTTATTTGGGTGGTAGACAAATAACAGAAGACTTATTATAATATTAGTTGATAATAATTATCCTAAAATAAATAGATAGTGTTTTAATCGATGATAGATGAGTATCTTAATGAATTCTATATAGTATAATGGAGGCTTAATATGGAACAGTTAAATCAAGAAATAAAAGATAAATTAGAAAAAGTATGTATTTGTCGTGGCATTACAAAAGCAGCCATTAAAGCAAGTGTACGTAATGGGAAAAAAACAGTAGAAGACATTGCTGCTGATACAGGTGCTACATTAGGTGGTTGTAAAGGATTTAGATGTAATGCTAAAATCCAAGAGATTATTGAAGGTTATGGAACGGAGTGGAATTAATCCACTCTGTTTTTTTATTATATAGGAAATTAGGCGTTCACTTAAGAAAGAAATGTGGCATTAGCCACTTTTTTTGTTTTATTTTAGAAAGCTCGTACATATACTAATAGAAATGATAGGAATAGGGGTAGGAGCTATGGCAGCATGCAATTTATTAGTTTATGGCAGTGGAAATTGTGAATTAGCAGCTGTAATTGAAGCGGAAGTAAGTAGACTTTTACAGGTTGAATCTGAAGAAGTGAAGATTTTTGCAAGAGGCTACATCCTAGAAAATAGTTGCTTAGCATTGTATAAGCGCTTCACTCCCTTAAAAGAACAGCTCGGCCAAGTCAAAAAAGGGGGATTATATGAGTATTTTTATGATGGAGCGGAAAAAGTAGAACGGCAGGAGCTCAGGATGGAAAGTAGTGCACATAAGGAGGCTCTTGAAGAATGTGTGCAAATGGGGATTAAAAGGATGAGGGCAGAAGTCATAACATTAGTACTTATAGGAGAGAGCAATGAAACGGGGCTTTTTTGGGATTTCACAGAGGAACATCCTTCTAAATTGACCTATAAAGCATTAGATGAAGTCCTTTATAAATTGGGAAAGCGTAATCATATAAAGTTTGATGTGATTATGGATATACCGATATGGCATGGAATAGAAGTACCTCATGCACTGGCTAAGAATCCTTATATTAAAAGTTTATTTATGTATGAAAGGCAGACACCCCTGCATATTTTTCCTGTTGCATGTTGGATACAGCGTACTTATTTAGAGCAGAAGAATTATTTAGAAGTCCTTTATAAGTATTTTCCCGGATATTATGTGACGTTGGACCAAGAAAAGTGGAAGGAATGTATGGACAGCTGGAGACGTTATTGGGATAGTCCAGATCATATAATGTGGAGGCAGTTCTATGAGAATTATAAGGCCGTGGTATTTTATACAAATCCAGAAAAGCCAACACAGCATGCTAAACTTTACTTTAGACAACAATATATCCCTGAGCAGAGAGAGACTATTAGTGAACAGGAGCTTCAAGATTATTTAGTAGAGATGTATCATACTACCTTTGATGACAAAAATATTAAACTTTGGTTAACAGATTTTAAAACTTGCGTAGATTATTATAAATTGTAGATTTTTGGTAGCTATCCATTATATAATGTAGAAAAGTATAAAAAGATATAAGTGTACAAGAAGGAGGAACATCTTGAGCAATAAACGACATTGTATAAAGGGCATAGTGGGTATAGGGGTGCTTGTTTTACCAACAGTCATATATGCTAAATCTCCAGATTCCATTAGAATTGGACTTGAGTCAGTATATAAGGATGCTTATACCATACAGATTAAAAGTGAAAGCCCACTTGCTGTGGGTTATTTTGATGAGGAGAGATGGATTCAGGAAGGTTATCTAGAGAGCGAAGAAATAAATGTTACTTTAGCAAATCAGACATACTATAGTTATGATGAAGTTTATAGTGACTTAGAGGAAGCCTATGCTGTATTAGATGATTATGATAGTGAAGCAGTTGTAGCATATGTAGAACCAGGTGAGTATAAAATTTATACAACAGATGACTTTGAGGCACAAACAAAAGTACATACGAATAATAATCGCATTCAGATTGCAGATTCTTATGGTGAAATTCTTTTAATCAGTGAGAATAATAATAGTCCATTAGGTTTTAGAGGAAGTTATAATACCTATGATTTTCCTGCAACAGGAGTAGGGAATAGCCGTATCTATAGAGGTGTAATAGAAGTAGTAAAAGGACAGTATAAAGGTCTTACAGCAGTTAATCAGGTAGATATGGAAGATTATTTATATGGAGTTGTACCTTGTGAGATGTCTGCTTCTTGGCATGAAGAGGCCCTAAAGGCTCAGGCTGTTGCAGCTAGGTCCATGGCTACATTCCAATACAATAGATTTTTATCAAGAGGTTATAACTTAGTAGATACAACGACTAGCCAGGTATATAGAGGGATTACTGCAGAAGATTCAAGGTCAAATGCAGCAGTAGACGCTACAAGTGGTGAAATAGCCACTTATAATGGAAAAGTTGCAGAGACTGTTTATAGTGCAAGTAGTGGTGGTTATACAGCAGACTCTCAGTATGTGTGGGGAAATGCAGTACCTTATTTAAAAGCTAAGCCAGACCCATATGAATCAGCAGCAAATCATGTACCTTGGACACGTACAATTACAACAAAAGAACTTGAAAAATGCGTAGCTAATCAAGGACAAAATATAGGTACAGTAAAAGGAGTTAGAATAGAAGGCTATACAACAAGTGGTAGAGTAAAAGCTTTAACTATACTAGGAACAAATGGTGAATATACTGTAAAGAATGAAGCTACAAGAACTTTCTTTAGTGGAAGTAATGAGGGTTCACTTAAAAGTCGTATGTATAAGTTTACACCTTATGACGAGGGGAACCAAGTTACGCCACCTGTTATCCAAAAACCATCTCAGCCAGAAAGTTCTAATAAGGTGAATATCTTAACTTCGGATGGGGCGGTTACATTAGACTTAGAAGGGCTATGGATTGAAAGTGACGCTACTTTTTCTAAAGTAGAAGGAGAAGTATACATACAGGATCAAGATAGTGTAACAAGTAGCATAGAACTTGGTATAGGTGATGCAGTAGATAATACGGGTAGAGATTTAGATTTTAAAGAGGATGCCATAACATCAGGAGATGCTACGACTGTATATGGTGATATTACCTTATATGGAATGGGGTATGGTCATGGTGTAGGTATGTCACAGTATGGTGCAAAAGGCATGGCAGAAGCCGGCTTTGATTATAAAGATATTATTATGTATTACTATGATGGCGTTATTATAGAATAAAATAAATAAAGAGTAGCAGATTTAAACGCATTATACGTTTTAATCTGCTACTCTTTATTTATTAAATACCCGTATCTTTTATATGTCTTGACGAATTTAGGTATAAACTTTAGTATTATAGATAGAAATTCGAATAACCTAAATGGGCTGAGATAGATTGGAGATATTATGAATACATCAGACTTTTACTTTGATTTACCTGAAGAACTGATTGCGCAGGTACCTCTTAAGAACCGTACTGCTTCGAAATTAATGGTACTTGATCGTGAAACAGGCGCAATTGAACATAAACATTTCTATGACATGATTCATTATTTAAATCCAGGAGATTGCCTGGTGCTTAATGATACACGTGTTATTCCTGCAAGGCTTTTTGGTGCAAGAGAAGGCTCAGGTGGGAAGGTAGAGTTCCTACTTCTCACAAGAAAGAGTGAAAAAGATTGGGAAGTCCTTGTAAAACCAGGGAAAAAAGCACGTATTGGTGATCGTATTGTATTTGGTGAAGGGATTCTTACAGCGACTATTAAAGAAATCATAGAAGATGGTAAGCGTATTGTAACTTTTGAATATAAAGGTATTTTTGAAGAAGTACTTGATCAATTAGGTGAAATGCCACTTCCACCTTATATCCATGAGAAGTTAGAAGATAGAGAGCGCTATCAGACAGTTTATTCTAAACATGAGGGAAGCGCAGCAGCGCCTACAGCGGGGCTTCACTTTACAAAAGAACTTTTAGAAGAGATTAAAGCAAAAGGTATTCATATTGCCTATGTGACACTTCATGTAGGACTTGGTACTTTTAGACCTGTAAAAGTAGAGAATGTATTAGAACATGAAATGCATTCAGAATTCTATATGATTGATGAAGAGAACGCTAAAATCATTAATGAGGTAAAAGCAAATGGAGGTAAAGTTATTTCTGTAGGAACAACAAGTACAAGAACACTTGAATCTAATGCAGATGAAAACGGTTTTGTAACAGCGGGCAGTGGATGGACCAATATTTTCATTTATCCAGGCTATACATTTAAATGCGTAGACAGACTTTTTACAAACTTCCACCTTCCAGAATCTACTTTAATTATGTTAGTAAGTGCCTTAGCAGGCAAGGAAAATGTATTACATGCATATAATGAAGCTGTTAAAGAAAGATATCGTTTCTTCAGCTTTGGGGATGCTATGTTCATCAAATAATAAAAGCAATAAAAAAGTAGTGATTGAAGACACTTTATAGAATGTCTAGTCACTACTTTTTCATTTAATAAGTATATTTGACTTTTATTTAAAGAGTTTTTTCTTATAGTAGCCATCTGCTTGGTAGATAGCTCCGAGAGGATTATGGCAAAGAACTCTATCTTTAACTGCAAATACAGTAATAGGTGCTTCTGAGTGTTTAATAAAGAGTGTATCGTGACCAACACAAAGACCAAATAAAATATTTAAATCTGTCTTAGCTTCGTTTAATAAAAGAGCTTGTCCAATTGGATTACACATAATATCATTTTTTACATAAGTTTCTTTCTCAGGTTGGTCAATCCCTAAGAAGCCTTTAAGAATGGCTCCATTTTTACATACAACAGATACAACTTCTAAACCATGGTGTTCTAAAATTTTAACAAAAGTTTTAGCTTCCTCATGTAAACCTGTACAAAAAGCAAGACCAATACGTTTAAAACCACATTTTTTAGCAAATTGAATTGTTTCTTCTACTCTAGTCCAGTTTGTATTTCCTTCAGACTCTACTAAAGCAGATTGAAGAGCGATTGTTAAATTATCGCCAGTATGTAATTCTTTAGCCTTAGTTTGAAGTTCAATATTTCTACTAGGACATAATTTTTTTGGCATTTTTTCTTCATTTTTTTCTAAGCATCCTCTTGAAGGACATTTTGCGCAAATACTCATAGTGTATCCCTTTCTATAATGAAATAAAGTTTAAATTAAACAATTTTTAAATTAAATAATTCCTAAATAGTTTATGCCATTGTAAATACTAATTAAAATGATACCTACAACCATAGCAAGATAAATTTTATCTACACCTTTGAGAGAAAGTTTTTTAGAAATAACAGGGCCTACTGTTCCACCAATAATACCACCTGCAATCATCATAAAGAATACAGACCATTCAAATTCAGGTACAGCACCTTTAAAGAGTGTTTGAAGAATACTTGCTGCTTGTGAGAAGAAGATGATGTAAATTGAGTTAAGTGCAGCAGTTTTACTATCCATTGCAAAAAATAGGTAAAGTACAGCAAGGTTAATTGGTCCACCACCTATACCTAAGAAAGAAGAAATAGTACCTAAACTAAATCCGATTATAAGAGGCATTATCATACCTTCTACTTGAAGTGGACGAATTTTAGCTTTTTTTAGTGTAAAGATTAAAATTCCAAAAGTAATGATAGCTAATAAGAAAGATTGTACAGCACCAGCCATTTCCGGATTTCCACTAAGTGTTTTAACTATATCAAAGATTTGTTTACCAAGTAATCCACCGATAGCAGCACCAATAGCTAGTATTGTTCCTTTCTTTTTATCAATTTTTACTTCAGAATGCCTGTTACGGTAAAGTGTCATGGTTGTCATTGAAAGAACTGTACATCCTGATAGGAAACTAATGGTTGAAACATTAAGTGTTCCTAGAGAATCTAGTACAGGTTTGATAATAACACCACCACCGATACCACTGATAGCACCTAGTATAGATGCCCCTAAACAAATGAGAAAATAAATGACATACATAATTATACTACCTCACATTATTAATATATTGTCTAAAAATATATTATTATGTATTATTAATTATGTCAAATTTTTTAAAAAATAACCTATGATATTTTTTGAAAAAGATAAAAAATGTTATACCCTTAGTGTTTAGAGCTAACATCCTCTTCTTTAAGTTTAGCCATCATAAAAAACTTCTAAATCCTGTAATTTTTGTTAGTGGAGCATGAGGATGGAGAGGTATTGGACCCGATATTAAGCCTATAAGAAAAGAGAGAAAGAAGTTATAAGGGCTTGCATCAATTAGTTCGACACGTTATACATAGATATGAAGGCGTACTATAAAGCTATAAGAAAGCAGAGGGTGGCTGAAAATAAAATGTTTGGACTAGAAGTTCAAGATTAAAGAATGGGTGGCATGAAATCATTTCACCTAATAAAGTAGGGAGAACGTGATGAATCAACAAGAAAAATATGCACTTATTACAGGTGCAACAAGTGGAATTGGTAAGGCAATGACCTATTTATTAGCCGAGGAGGGTTACCATTTAATCTTGGTAGCACGTGATAAAAATAAACTTGTAGAATTGCAAAATATACTTATACAGGCGTATAATAAAAAAATACATGTTTTTAGTGTAGATTTAACACAGATAGGTGAAATAGAGAGTTTAGTAGAGGCTTTAGATGGACAAGCTTTAAAAATAGATGTATTTATAAACAATGCAGGAATAGGGGTATATGGGCTCTTTAGTCATGTAGAAGCAGAGTATGATTTAAGTGTGATTGATACGAACATAAAAGGCTTTACATATTTGATTAAACGGATTAAGCCTTATTTGAAAGCAGAAGCCTGTGTACTTCAGGTAGCTTCAACGGCTGCCTTTGCACCAGGTCCTTATATGGCAGTCTATTATGCATCAAAGGCTTATGTATTATCTTTATCTATGGCTCTTAGAGATGAGTGGAAAGCTGAAGGAATTTATATAAGTACCTTATGCCCTGGACCGACTAAGACAGCCTTTATAGAGAAGGCTCATATGCAAAAGTCTGGTCTAGCTAAATTTACAGCTATGACACCAGAAGCTGTGGCAAAAATCGCTTATAAAGGGATGAAAAAGCATAAGGCAGTTATTATACCTGGCTGGACGAATAAGCTGGCATGCTTAGCAATGTCTATTTTACCACTTAGCATTACTACAAAGCTTGTACGTAGTACGCAGAAGAAATAAAAGAGGAGGGAGCTAGATGATAACCAAATACAGTAAGAACTTTAAAATTAATTTTAGAGATACGGATTTTAACTATAATCTGCGCATGAATGCTCTGGTAGATTTCATGCAGGAAGTAAGTGGAGAACATGCTTTATCACTTGGGATAGATTTTACAACAGATGAAGACCAGAAAGCTTACTGGATTGTATCAAGAGCAAAGATGCATTTAGATACTTATCCAAAATGGCAAGACTATATTCGTCTTGAAACTTACCCAGTAGGACTTGAAGGGCCTTTTGCAGTGAGACGCTTTGATATTTTTGATACAGAAGATAGACAGATTGGCTATATTATAGGCTATTATATCTTAATGGATTTTAAAACACATAGACCATTAAGAGTGAAGAATATGCCAGAAGTTGCAAGTCTTTTAAATTGGCTTTATGAAGGTGAATCGCTTCCTAAATTGAAAGCGCCTGTAGAAGTAATAAAAGAGGATACAAGAAGAGTACGTAGTGGCGAAATTGATATTAATAGACATATGAACAATGCACATTATGTAAGATGGGCAACGGATATGTTAGATTGCAGTGAGTATGATGAAAAGATTATTGAAAGTATCCAGACTAACTACACAACATCTCTTGTAGAAGGGGACATTGCAAAAGTAGTAAGGGGTCTAGATGAAGAAGGTAATACCATTATACAAGGAGTAAGTCCTGATGGTGCCACTACTTATTGGACAAGTAAGATTGTATTTAAATAGACATAAGATAATATTTTCATAAAGCAACTTATATATTATACTACTTGTATGTGTTTTATTTTAATAAAACAGAGATTGAAGTAAGGAAGGAAAATAAAATGGAATTTATAGAAATTTTAAAAGCCATTATTCTTGGAATTATTGAGGGGATTACAGAGTGGCTTCCAATTAGTAGTACAGGTCATATGATTTTAGCAGATGAATTTATTCAGTTAAATACATCTGACGCTTTTAAAGAAATGTTTTTTGTAGTAGTGCAGCTTGGTGCCATTATGGCAGTAGTTGTTCTGTTCTGGAATAAGCTTTTCCCATTTTCTTTGAAAGATAAGAAACTAGAAATTAAAAAGGATATTTTTGATTTATGGTTTAAAGTAATTGTAGCAGCACTTCCAGCAGCAGTTATTGGTTTATTATTTGATGATATGTTAAATGCTATTTTCTACAATTACCAAACAGTTGCTTTAATGCTTATTATTTATGGGATACTCTTCATTATTGTCGAAAATCGTAATAAGAATAGAGTACCTAAAGTTGAGACACTTGAAGCCTTAACTTATAAAACAGCCTTGATGATTGGTTTATTCCAAGTACTTGCCTTAATTCCAGGTACATCACGTTCAGGTGCAACCATTATTGGAGCAATTTTAATTGGTACATCACGTTTTGTAGCAGCTGAATTTACATTCTTCTTAGCTATACCTGTAATGGTTGGAGCAAGTTTATTAAAACTATTAAAATTTGGTTTAGCATTTACAGCAAGTGAATTAACCATTCTACTTGTAGGGATGTTTGTAGCCTTTATTGTTTCTGTTTTAGCTATTAAATTCTTAATGGGTTATATTAAGAAACATGACTTTAAAGCTTTCGGATACTACCGTATTGTATTAGGTATTATTGTACTTGCTTATTTTTTAATGAGATAAAAAAGGGCCGCATAGCGGCCCTTTTTTTTGTACAGGATAAACATTATTCGAGTGCCATAAGCATAAAAGGAGAAGCCTCTTCAATGCCTAAGCAGTAGGTAAGCTGACCAGTTGATAAGTTATAGCCAGAAATATAATTTCTAAAGCGTAGGCCTAAAGGATCTACAGTAGCAATAAAAAGTGTATCCCCTTTAATACTTAGGTCAATTAACTTACAAGAAGAAGAGGGGAAACGAGTAGTATGCATAGGTGAGAGATTAAAAGATTCATCTAATACACTCGTATATAATACGCCATCTTGCTCACCATATACTAAAGTAGTATGTGCTTGACTTATGACTCCTGTCGTTGTAAAAGGTAGAGGAATAAAAGATTCCTCATCAGTAAAAGGATTATAAACTTGAAGTTTGTCTCCAGCTATAAAAAGAGCTATGCCATCTGATGTAAGAGTAAAATGGGTGCCATCTAAAGCAGAAGGGTGAGTTCCTAATTGCTTAGAACTTGTCACTTTTAGTGTAGGTAAATCTACAGTATAAATAAGTGCATTATAGGCATGGGCCTGACCAGCAAGAATAATAAGTTGGTCACCTACTTGCTGCATATGAGACACGTACATAGGACTGAGGTGGGTAGACTCGTCTATAATCAGCTGTTTAATTTCATCCGTTGTACGGTTTAATACACGAAATGAGCTTAAGTCACCAGGAAAGGCAAAATACACCAAGTCTTCTGACTCATAATAGTCTTGGAACATCATGGAGAAGTCCTCATTGTTTTGGAGAAAAGCCTTTTTATACTGCCTATAAGCAGCATTAGGTATAAAGCCTTCGCTATAGGGTACAAAGGTTTTATTAGAAACTTTTGGCTTTGAGGAAGTCAAGGTATAGCTCTTAATTTTACTGTAGTTAATATTTGAGTAAATAATATAAATGTCAGTAAAATCCGCATTATTATGTGTATTTACGATTAATTCTGTGTATAAGTCATTCTTAAAAGAAAAAAGGCTGAGGATAACTCCAGCAAAAACCAGAAAAAAAATAAAAATTTTCTTTTTCATATTACCAATCCTTATCTGGATTAAAGCCGTAAATTTGTAAAGTTTCAAGATATGGGCTACGTCCTATATCTCCAGGGGAAACAAAAATACCACCAGAACTATCAAGGTCAATACCAAACTGATTGAAGGTATGCCATATAATATGTGAACAATGTGTGCTAGATGGAACAGGCTTATTATTTTTCATAGCTAAAATATTATAAGGAATACCTTGCATATTTTCAGCAGCATAGCGTGCAATTTCATCTAATTGATCTTGGTCAGTATCTTTAAGACGCATCATCTTAAAAGTTGGATATAAAGTCCACTTAGAAGCATTTTGTTCCATACTTACGGTAAATGGTTCTAAGGATTCCAGCACTTTACCACGTACTTTGTCAATAACGATACCAGCATGGCCGTGGCGCCAGTTATAAGTATAAGTAGATTTTGTGAGGAAGATATAGCCGTTATCATAAGGTGCTAGTTCAAAGGCTGCAACTTGTTTGCCTGTTTCATCTTGGACAACATCGATATTAGTTACAGGAGTCATAGCTGTCTTGACAATACGAGGAGAGTTAAGATACTTGGTTTGGAAGCTAAGAATAGTCTCTTCAAAATCTGGTTCTTTTTTTAGTATATCAATCATAGGAGCAGCAAGGCCGGTTTGATGATACAAAGTATTATAATCTTCTTCCGAGAAGCTCGTTTGTTTAAGAATAGGCATAAGGTCTACATACTCTACTTCAGGCACAAAAAACATATTATTTCTTGCATGAAAGCCTAATAAGACATAAATAAGTACAGCAATGCCTAAAATACTGCCAACTATTATAAATGATCGTTTTAATTTTTTCATAAAGGAGCCTCCTTATTACATTATCCACATTATAGCAAAGGATTATTGTACAAGAAAGTAGGACTTCCCTATTTAATAAAAAACTAGAAAAATACAAGTGAAGCATATAGAATAAGAAAAGATAATGATGCAAACGAGGTGAGCAGATGATTAAGCTAATTATTTCAGACTTAGATGGAACACTAGCGGATAACAAGGGGCAAATACCAGAAGAAGCCTTTACTGTTATAGAGGATTTAGAGAAGAAGAATATTCATTTTGCTGTAGCTACGGGAAGACAATGTGCTACAGTAGAGAATGACTTTAAATCTGTTTTAGATAAAATTTATGTTATTGCAGATAATGGAGCACTTATTAAACATAAAGGTAAATGTGTTGGTGTGACTTACTTAGAGCAGGAGAAAGCTAGAGAGGTTATAGAAGAAGTTAAAAGGTTAGAAAATATAGAGATGATTATTTCATGTGAAGATACTGCTTATAAAATAACAAAAGATAAGGCTTTTCATGAAGAGGTTTCTAAATATTATTATAGCTTAAGTTATGTACAGGACCAAAGCCTTATTGAGGCATCCATTATTAAGCTAGCACTTTATAATAAAGATGGTATTACAAAGGAATTTGAAACTTGGCTTAGAGAAAAGTGGGGAGAAGATTTCTCCATTACTGTTTCAGGGCGTAATTGGGTAGATATTGGAAGCCTATATACAAGCAAGGGCATGGCTGTTAAAATGCTAAAAGAGCAGTTAATAATTGAAAAAGAAAACTGCATGGCCTTCGGAGATTACTTCAATGATGTATCTATGCTTGCTGAAGTAGAGGAGAGTTATGTTATGGAGCATGCACCAGAGGAAATGAAAGCTTATGGCAAATATAGTTTAGATGAGGGGAGTGTACTTAAAGTTATTAAAGAGAGATGCTTATGAAATTTTAAGAAGAATATGTAATCATTAGAAGTAGTATGGGACAAGTTTGCGGCCGCATATAATACTCCAAAAAGGAGTGATCCACATGACTTACAAGACGCACATTATAGGTGGAGTGGCCCTGGCCATAGCCATTAATGAATATCTGATTCCTATAGAAGGAATAGAATTAGTTTATTATTATGGAAGTGCTATAGTGGGTTCGCTTTTACCAGATTTAGATCATCCTAAAAGCTGGATTAGTAGCAAGACCGTTATATTGCATTATCCTTTTCGGAAACTAGGGCATAGAAAAGCTACACATAGTTTATTTGCTGCCATACTTTTATGGGCAGTACTCACACTACCTTTTGGTATAAACTTTGTAGCATTAGGGAGTTTGTTAGGATACCTATCACATTTAATATTAGATATGCTTAATCCAACAGGAGTTCCCTTACTTTATCCTTTTACTAAGGAAAAATATAAAATAGGAAAGATACACACGGGAGATACAGGAGAATATATTGTTACCGTATTACTTATCATTATAAGTGTAGTAATGATTAGGATGTAAATAAAAGGTGAGGACTAGTAGTCCTCACCTTTTATTTGCAATAAGCGGCTTTAACCTGTTCGAGTTTAGAGGTTGCGCCTTGAAGTAATAAGTCAGTAATGGCAAGAGCGGCCATTGCTTCTACGACCACAACTGCACGTGCTACTACTGTAGGGTCATGGCGCCCTTCAATAGCAATATCTACGTTTTCTAAATGTGTATTGATCGTATGCTGAGTTTGTGCAATAGATGGTGTTGGTTTGAAGTGAGCACGTAGTACAATAGGGCTACCGTCAGAAAGACCACCTAGTATACCACCTGAATGATTAGTACGTTTATGTATAGATGGAGTAGCCTTATAATGTGTGCCAACAAAACCGTGCGATTCATGACCTTTTTCGCCATATTGAGGAGCCGTGTGAGTATAGAATGCATCGTTGTACTCTGAACCCTTCATCTGACTAGAGGCGATGCCAGAACCTACTTCAAAAGCTTTAACGGCATTAATACTCATAATGGCTTGGCCTAAAATGGCATCAAGTCTATCAAAAACAGGTTCTCCGATACCTACAGGCATACCTGTAATTTGGCATTCAATAACGCCACCAATAGAGTCTTTTTCAGTTTTCATTTGCCCGATATAATTTATAGCCTCCTCAGCTTTTACCGCATGAGGCATAGAGAGAAGGTTATTAGAAATTTCATTAAGATTCATTTCTTCATCAGATACAGAGATAGGACCTAAAGCCTTAGTGTACGCTTTAAAATGAATCCCCATTTCCTCTAAAAAGCGCATAGCAATGCTACCGGCAGCTACTCTAGCTGCTGTTTCGCGAGCTGAGGAACGTCCACCACCACGATAATCACGGTTGCCGTATTTCATACTATAAGGGTAATCGGCATGAGAAGGACGATAGATGTCTTTAATTGCATCGTAGTTGTGAGAGCGGTGATCAGTATTGCGAATCATAAGGCAAATAGGGGTACCTGTTGTTTTACCCTCAAAGAGGCCAGATAAAATTTCTACGTCATCATCTTCTTTGCGAGAGGTAGCGATTTTAGCGTTACCTGGTTTTCTTCTTACCATATTCTTCATAATATCTTCCTTTGAAAGGGGTATATTAGAAGGGCAGCCATCTATAATGACACCTATAGCAGGGCCGTGGGATTCACCAAAAGTGGAAATTGTAAAATGTTTGCCAAATATTGAACCAGACATAAATTAAGCCTCCTTATTAGATTTTTCTTAATTGTATCAAATGATGTAATTATATTCAATAAGACCGTTTAAAAGTATAGAAAAATGACAAAAATACAGGATAGAATTCTTGTAATCATCGTCTTTTTCTTGTAAACTGTATGATAGTATATGACAGATAGGAGACCTAATTAAAATGTACGAATTATTAAAAGTAGAAGGACGCGCGAAACGTGGTAGATTCCATACTGTGCATGGAACAATTGAAACACCTGTATTCATGAATGTAGCAACAGTAGCTGCCATTAAGGGGGCATTAAGCGCGGATGACCTTTATAATATTAATACACAAGTAGCTTTATCCAATACGTACCACTTGCATTTAAGACCTGGTGACAAGGTGATTAAAGAGCTTGGTGGTCTTCATAAATTCATGGTTTGGGACAAGCCGATTCTTACAGATTCAGGTGGGTTCCAAGTATTTTCTTTAGCGGCTATGCGTAAGATTAAAGAAGAAGGCGTGTACTTCTCATCTCATATTGATGGACGCAAAATTTTTATGGGACCAGAAGAGAGTATGCAAATTCAGTCAAACATTGCTTCAACAATTGCTATGGCCTTTGATGAATGTCCACCAGCACTTGCTGATAGGGAGTATATTATTCCTTCCGTAGAACGTACTACAAGATGGCTTAAACGTTGTATGGCAGAAATGAATCGTTTAAACAGCCTAGAGGATACAATTAATAAAAAACAAATGCTCTTTGGTATTAACCAAGGTGGTATTTTACCAGATATACGTATTGAACATGCTAAAGTTATTCGTGAGTTTGACCTTCCAGGTTATGCTGTAGGTGGACTTGCAGTAGGTGAGAGCCATGAAGATATGTACAATGTATTAGAGGCAGTTGTACCCTACTTACCACAAAATAAACCAACTTATTTAATGGGGGTTGGTACACCAGAAAATATTTTAGAAGCTGTTGATCGCGGGATTGATTTCTTTGACTGCGTGCTTCCAGCACGTAACGGACGTCATGGGCATGTTTATACAAACCACGGTAAGATGAATCTTTTCAATCAAAAATTCGAAAAAGATATGAGTCCAATTAGTGAAGAGTGTGGATGTCCAACCTGCCAGAAATATAGTAGAGCATATATCAGACACCTTCTTAAAGCAAAAGAGATGCTTGGTATGAGACTTTGTGTTATTCACAACCTTTACTATTTCAACAACTTAATGACTGAAATTCGAGATGCATTAGACAAAGGTGAATTTGCTAAATACAAGAAAATGCGTCTAGAAGGATATAAACAAAATAACAATTAATGGAGGAGACTATTATGGCACCAACAGCTTCAACAGGCGGAATGCTTATGTCAACAGTACTTTATCTTGGATTTTTCTTCGTAATTATGTACTTCTTAATCATTCGTCCACAAAAGAAAAGAGACAAACAAGTTGCAGACATGCAAAGCTCTATTAAAGTAGGCGATGAAGTTTTATTAAACACAGGAATTTATGGTAAAGTTGTAGACATTATCAACGACTTATTTATCATTGAACTTGGTCTTAACAAAAGTGTTCGTATTCCAGTTAAACAAGTAGCGGTAGCGGCAGTAGCAGCGCCAAACCTTACTATTGCAAAAGCATCTGAACCAGTAGATGATGAAGATGAATACGAAGATGACGAATATGAAGACGGTGACTACGAAGACGAGGATGAGGAATAATCATCCTCGTCTTTTTCTTAAGGAGGATAGAGATGTTAGAGAACAATAGGATGGTACAAGCATCTTATGAAGGGAATAAGCCCAGCTTAGCTTCTATCATTATGATGCCTTTTTTATTTACGCTAACTTTGTCTATAGGCAATGTAGTAAGCGAACTCATAGGCTCATTATTGTTTAATAATCTAGAAGAGAGCTTATTTAGGATATATATGCAGTATTTTCAATATGCAGTATCTTTTACATTAGCAGGAGCCATTGTAGTACTATTTATGTGCAAGGTACAAGGGAAAAACTGGAGAAGTATAGGCTTATTTAAAGAGAAAGCGGTAGTAAGTTATTTTAAAGGAGCAGGTATAGCCTTTTTTGGAATAGTAGCGATTATTAGCTTTTTACAATTTAAAGGAGAACTTACGATTAGTGCTATTCCAATTAATAGAGGCGTTCACTTATTTGGTATTATTTTAATCATTTTAATAGCTTGGATTATTCAAGGGGCGGCAGAAGAACTGTTTTTAAGGGGCTTTATGTTTCAGGCTATTACAGTACGCTATGACGTTTATAAAGGGATTATTATACCAGCTATTGTTTTTGCACTTCTACACTTAGGCAATAATGGTATTAATGCCATTAGTTTAATTAACATTCTTTTATGTGGTTTAGCCCTTATGTTGTTAGTATTAAAAGATGGTAATCTATGGGGAGCCTTTGGGTTCCATACGGCATGGAATTTATTACAAGGGAATGTATTTGGGATTTCTATAAGCGGTAATACGATGGACGTAAGTCTCTTTAAGACAGTTATACAAACGGATACAATTTGGTCAGGAGGAGCCTTTGGACTTGAAGGGAGCCTACTTACTACTTTATTTTTTATCCTTGCTAGTCTGGTGTTAGTAAGACAATTAAGTAAACATAATAGATAAAGATTTCTTTATAAAAAGTTCTTAATTTATTAGACAGTGCGTCATAGTTTGTTAAAATATCCAAGGCATAATAATAGGTGAAGAGAAGATATGTAGCAGAAATCTTCCCTAACAATCGACGCTACATACTCACTCTAAATTAAAATCTCCCCATATTATTATCCCTTTTTCAGTTTGTATAAAAATATAAACGGAAGCAAGAAAGGCGCCCTCCCCAAGGCGCCTTTTTTGGTTTTTAAATTAGGATAAGTAAGTCTATTAAATACATACTATATTCTTTATTTTTATTAGAAAGATCTTAAAGTAACTTATTGAAAAATATTAGTGTATTTTGAAATAAAAATCTGAATATTGTAAACTTATAGGTTAAAAAGGAATAGTATATAGTGTTAGTATATAATAAGAGAGGGGTTTATTAATGAGAAAAGATTGTTATTATGATGACTATGATTATGATTACGAAAGTAGAAATTGTTGTTCTCAAGTGAAAGATGTTGATATCCGACTTACTAGATTAGAACAGAGGCAAGAACAATTCCAAGCTCAAGTTCAAGCTCAGTTACAAGAAATGGAACAAAGGCAAGAACAATTCCAGGCTCAACTTCAGGCCCAAGCCCAACTTCAAGCCCAACTTCAGGCTCAATTACAAGCAGTTGAGCAGAATCAAGCTCAGCTCCAAGCTCAACTCAATGCTCAGGCCCAACTTCAAGCCCAACTTCAGAACCAATTACAAGCAGTTGAGCAGAATCAAGCTCAGCTCCAAGCTCAACTCAATGCCCAGGCTCAACTTCAGGCACAACTTACGGCTCAGGCTCAAGCTCAGCTTCAGGGGCAAGCAACTTCACAAAATGATACAGAAAGAACTAGTATAAATACCCCAAGTGCTAGCACAGTAGATAATAGATTTACAATTCGTATTAATGTTGGTGGTTCAAAATCTAATGCAGACCCTGATACCGATATAACTCCTGTTCAAGTAGGGATACCGGTTCAAGTATCCGAAACGAGTGTGAAACAGGAGCAGGAGAAATAAGAACAGGTGGTACAGCTGAACAAGGCAAAGATAAAAGTCTGATCTAGTAAAATTTTGATAATCTAGTTAAGGACACAAATATAAGAAGAAGTATATAAGATTTGTATAAAATATAAACAGAAGAAAGCAAGGCGCCTCCCTAAGGCGCCTTTTTTGGTGTAGCAAAATAAAAAGGTTATAAATGAATTTAAAAATAATTTAGGTTTTAAAGAAAAAATAATATTGATTAGATTGTAGCCATATATATGTAAAAAATATCCAATATCTGGTAAAGAAAGTCTATTTGATAGAAAAGTAAAAATTGTTAGAGTTAAATTATCGAATATTAAGACTAATTAAACAACGGCTCGCACAAATAAAAAAAAGAAAATAAAAATCCTAGGTTTTCTTTTTGTTGTCCCATGTTATAAATTTATATTTTAATGGGGAGAAGTTAGTAAATAATTTATTGAGGAGGTATTTTATGAAAAAGCATTATCAAAAGTTATTTAGTCAAATGGTTATATCAGCGATGGTTATTTCACAGTTAAGTACAGTTGCTGCATCGTACACCATGGGGGAAAAAGACAAATCTAGATTAGATACACTGGCATTAGAAGGGGACTATGTAGTTAATCCTTTAACTCGGGATGATATTCTTTCTGTAGAAACAAGTAATGAATGGACAGCTCCTAGTCTTGAATATAAGGGGAATGACTATAGTGGGGATATGCTCTTTGATAATAATTTGGAGACTGCTTGGCAAACAACAGGTGCGGCATTGACAATTGCAAAACCTGAAATTACAACGGATGCAGCACTTACTATGAATAGCCCAACAATGCCTGTGATGCTTACACTGGAGTTAAGGGAAAAGAAAACAATTAAACGTATAGAACTTACACCGAATCTATCTGCAGATGCGGGAGATTTTAATGGAGCGGTTAAAGATTATGAAATATTGATGGGTTCATCTTTAAGTAGTCTTAAAACAGTTAAAGTTGGAACACTAGAGACAACAGAAGGGGTTAAAACTATAGAGTTTGATAGTCCTGTTGATGATGTAAAGGTTATTCGCTTTATTGCTAAATCAGGGGCTAGTGATAACTTATCGTTAGCAGATATGACGATTTATTCTTCTGAACGGGTTAAGGATAATAACCAAGCAGGAAGAACGAAACTTAGTAATAGTGCTATTGTAGATGTTGATGCAACAAGTATAGAAGGAACTCATATGCCAGATAAGGCTATTGATAATGAAACGGGTACATATTGGAAATCACAAGATGGGGCAGTAGGTGCAGGACTTGGAACTTATTTTAGCTTTAAACTAGATAAGAGTTACAACATTAAAGAGCTCTCCCTGTTACCAATACAAAATCAAGCTAATAATGGAGGCATTAAGAGTTATGAACTTTATATTAGCGATGATAAGGATAATATGGGAAGTCCCATAAAGACAGGTGAATTACCATCTACAGGAGGGACAAATCGTCCAGCTCAAAGTATTGTGTTAGATCAACCTGTTTCAGGTCAATATGTAAAATTACATATTAAATCAGGTGTAGGTGATACAGCAGCTATTGCGGATTTAGGTATATTTGTAGATGCCAAAGAAGAAAGTGATACAACACTTCGTTATGCAGCTGTAGATGTAAAGGGTATTACACATGAGTTTGAATTAGGTTTTGGACAAACTAGATTTGAATATCAAGTACCTTTTGTGCTAGAAGAAGGTGACATTAAGCTATATGTAGAGGCAAATTCAAAAACAGCTTTAGTATCTGAGCCTGTGAAAGAAGGCAATACTTACAGGGTAACTGTAACAGCAGAAGATGGAACAGAGCAAGAGTACCACTTTACTATTAGTGAGCTTTCTCAACGCGGTTCTGAGATTGAGATTGTAGGAGTATCAGGCACAGGTAGTCACTATGGAAATGATGTACCAGCTCATGCTAAAGATGGGGATTTTAATACAATGTGGCAGGCTTATACACCACAGCAAGGTTATTCAAAGCCAACACTTTTATTAGAATTAGATAAGCCACAACCTGTACAGTCTCTTACACTAAATTTTAGACAAAATCATAGAAATGGTGGTGTAACAGCTTATGAAGTATGGGCCGGAAATGATAAAGATAATCTTACATGTTATAGAGTAGGGACATTAGATACACCATATGAAACCCAAAAGCCACCTCAAACCATAGAACTTAATATTAGTGATGATGTTAAATATGTACAATTTGTACCAACAGCCGCCCATGAAATTGCAGCTATAACAGAAGTATTTTTATACAAACCAGTACCTCTTGGGACAAATGCAGAGATTACAGTAGCAGAGTATAGCCTAGATAACGGAAAAACATGGAAGAATATAGCTATGAATCCAGATGTAAAGGATTATGAGGTTACACTTGATCCATTTGAAACAGGTATACCTAAAATACGTGTGAAGACTCGTAATACTCAAGCTCAAGTAAATATTAAGGGAATTGGCGAAACTGAGGGGAAAGTAGTAGTAGAGGTAATATCACAGGATGGAACAGTAAAAAGTAGCTACGGATTTAACTTTACAAGAAGGCCAGCAGATAAAAATGTAGGACTTAAAACAGTTCTCTATAATAATGAAAGTTTACCACTTGTAGCAAATAAAACAGAGTATGATATTGTGCTTCCAATGGGAACTACAAAGGTAGATGTAGTAGCTATTCCTCAAAGTAGTCGTGCCCATGTAATGATTAATGGAGAAGAAGTAGAGGTAGTTCAGGCATCAAAAATGAATAAATATGTTCCTATAGAGATTAAAGAAGGCAAAGCGACAGCACAAATTGAAGTAATAGCTGAAGATAAAGAGACTATTGGAAATTATACACTTAACTTTACAGTAAGTGAAAACGATGAAATAGCGCATTACAGCCAAGATTTCTCTAATGCTACGTCTGTTAACTGGAAGACAATGAATTCTAATGATGAAGATAAAGTAAAAGGTGAGGTTATAGACGTAGAAGGAGATTCTAAATATCATATTGCATCAAGGGCATTAACAACTGCCAAGGTTCCTTATATGGATCTAGAGTCACCTACTATTAAGAATGGTACTATAGCGGTAGAATTTACAACAGGTGAGCAAGTACCTAATCCATTTGGATTTATTCTAAGAGGAGATAGCAATCAAAAAATTTATACAGCATTAGCATATGAAAATGGGATTGAAGGGGCAAAATGGTTTTTACAAAATAGTGATGGATGGAGTCAACCTCTATTCAAAATGGAATTAGAGCCAGATAAAACTTATAAGCTAGAAGTAGCTATGGAAGGAACAAGTCTTCAAGTAAAAATTGATGGGGAAGAGAAGTATAAGGGTTCACCAGCTTCAGCAGGTGGTAGTGGTACTTTCCTGGATATAAGAGGACAATTTGGTTATCTTTCATGGAAGAGTGGTGGAATTGGCCAAGCGGATCACGATATCATTATTGATAATATTGAGATTCAAGAAGATGCTCTAAAAGAGGGTATGCAGCCAGCAAGGCCAGCGGATGCAAAAGATATTCCTTTAACATTAGGTGATATGGAAGTTGTAGTAGATTCTGCATTCCCACGTATTATGGAATACAAACTTAAAGGTGAGACTGCTTTTGTAGGTCAAGAAAAATTTGTAAGTGCTGTAGAACTTAATGGAGTAAATTATTATCCAGCAAAAGTAAGCTATAAAGAAGGTAAAGACCAGATTGATTATACATTAGCATTTAATAAAACTACAGAAAGTGGTGAACAAATACCATTTGCTGAAGTTGATGTAACCATTGCCTTGACACAAAATGGTCATTCTAAGGATCCAAAATATGCACAGAACATGAAACCCCAAGATCGTAATATTATTGAGTATAAAGTAACAGCTATTAGGGAGTTAGATGATACAGAAGACATTGAGACAATTGAGTTCGTAGGACAAAATCTTATTACTATTTCTGGAGAAGGCGCAGGATATGGTGCAATTAAGGCAACAGGTGGTGGGATTAATGAAGTGTTTGGGGATATGAGCGATATTACACCTTATCAAGTAAAAGAAGAAAAGGCTACATATCCTTTGATTTACAATAGTAAATATGCAGCTGCTATTGATAATAATGTTGTAACGCCTTCTGATAAGATTGTCATGGTTAAGGATGGTATCTATGATACGATTAGTTTTAGTAATGGAGCGTTTACTTACAGATACCGTGATGGTGTATTTTCAAGTAATGACAACACAGAGGCACTTCCTTCAGTTCGTGTTATTATTGGGGATGCTCAAAATAATGATAATAAGGTAGATTGGCAAGATGCAGCTATTCTCTTTAGAGAGATTATGCCAATTCCAAAAGGTTCAGAAGACATCAAAGATCAAATTTGGTGGATTGCTATGAACTTTACTAGTACAACTTCTAATCCATTCTTACGTGTACTTGACAATAGTAAAGTACTTAGCCATTATTATGATGGATTTGGTCAGATGATCCTTAATAAAGGATACCAAGGAGAAGGGCATGATGACTCTCATCCAGACTACGCAGAAGTAGGTATTAGACAGGGCGGTGCGAAGGATTTCAATATTCTTGGTGAAGCTGGAGAGGCTTATAATGTGAAAACGGGTATCCATATTAATGCTACAGAATATATGCTTGATGCTGTCAATACAAAACTTGAAAACTTACAAGGCGGAGAACTAGGTAAACTTAATCATGGATGGGCATGGTTAGATGCATCTTATCATGTAGACCAAATGAAAGACCTAGAAAGTGGTGAGCTTGAAAGGCGACTTAATGATTTAGCTGAAGCTGTTCCAACATTAGATTTTACATATGTTGACGTATACTATCGTTCAGATTATCATTCTAAAAAATTTGCAGAGTTACTTAATAGAAACTGGACACTTGCAACAGAGTTCTGTGGACCATTTGAAGGTAACCAAGTCTTTACACACTGGGGAACAGACCTTTACTACCCTGGTTCTGGACTAAACTCAGATATTTATCGTTTCTTATATAATGGCTATAAAGATGCCTTTAATCCAGATGACTTATTAAAAGGTATGCAAATGCCAGGGGTTGCTTCATGGCGTGGTGTAACAAATATGTTTGAAGGAGTAGAGATTTTCTATAACCAAAACCTCCCAACTAAATATATGCAGTATTCACCAATTATGTCTATGACAGATGATAGGGTGGATTTTGAAAATGGTAGTTATGTAGTTAGAGAAGGGGCAAGTGTTAATTTATATAGCAAAGACAAAAATCTTATTGCAAAAATGACTGACGATCCAACAAGATGTAAATCAACTCTATTTATTCCGTGGAATCCAATTCAAGAGGATAAGATTTACTACTGGAATAATGATGGTGGTGAAACAAGTTGGACGCTGCCAAGTAGTTGGAATGATGTAGATGAAGTTTATGTTTATGAACTTACTTCTACTGGCAGAAAATTTGTTGAAGCAGTTCCAGTTAATGATCATAAGGTAGTTCTTAATTATCCAGCACAAGTACCATATATTATTGAAGATAATAGAAGTGATACAAGTGATTTACCACAAGATACTGATTGGGGTGAGGGTAGCCTTGTAAAAGACCCTGGATTTAATAGTCTACAATTTGGTGATGGAAAAGGTAATTGGCAAAAACTTTCTAAAGCATCTACAACTGATCATATCGAAATGATTAGAATGGAGGAAACAGAGCTTTATGATAATAAACTTAAAGTGTCTGGTAAGGAAGATGCACTGATTGCTCAGGAAATCACTGGACTAGAGGAAGGAAAAACATATACAGTATCTGCTTGGGTAGATACAGATAGACTTGTAGAACTTGGTATGTTAATGGACGAGGAGGTTTACGCAGTTGATATTAAAGATAGCACTATTGTAAATCGCTTAGTAGATCATAAATACAGTGGTAAAAATTATCAAAGAGTACGTTTTGATGTTACAGTACCTGAAGGTGTAAGTAGTGCCCTTTTATATTTACATGTACCAGCAGTAGAAGAAGATGCGGTAGCAATGATTGATGATATTCGTATTTTCGAGCAGCCAGGATATACAGACCGTAATAAAGACGATGCAATCTACTTTGAAGACTTTGAAAACGTAGATGAAGGATGGGGTGTATTTGAGTATGCACTTAACGGAGGGGCATCCAAGGTACATCTTGCTAGAAAAGATCCTAAAGGACGACAAATTAAGAGCTATGCATTTGATGGAGAATGGTCACTTAAAGTTTCAGATAACAAAACAGGAGAAGTTATTATTACTTATCCATCTCATGTAACCTTCGAGCCTAATACAGAATATACAGTAGAGTTTGATTACACGCTATTTGCTGAAACTAAAGGTCAAACATTACTGGCAGATGAAAGATATCCTTATACATTTGCTGCAAAGGATAAAGATGGTAATGTGTTACAAGAAGTAACTCTTACACCAAGTACATTAGGAAAAGGTGAGAATGGAGGAAATGCAAATCATGATCCGAGTGTAATGAAAGCAAGTATTACTTTTACAACGCCAGAAGAAGAGGGAACTTACCTGACAGTTTCAACACCAAAAGGTATGCCGAATGGTGCAGGTGGTTCAACATCAACAGCACTCAACACACTCATGATTGATAATGTAGCTATTTATAGCGAGGCACACCAAGGGGAGACACCAACATTACCAGACTATCCAATCTTTGATGAAGATGAGGGAGACAATGAAGATGGTGATGAAGGAGACAATGGAGGTGAAGACGGAGGCGATAATGAAGACGGTGATAGTGGAGATAATGGTGACGGAAGTAGTAATCATAAGCCTAATAAGAAGCCGGATGAAGTAAAAACAGTAGAGTCTGCTACAAAACCTAAACATGCACTTGATGCTTTAGTGCCAGGAAATCCAGCAGTACTACAAGACATCACCAACCACTGGGCAAAGGATAGTATAGAAGCTATCGTTGCAAGAGGATTAATGCTAGGTAAGACAGAAAAATTATTTATGCCAGATGAGGTCCTTACACGTGCTGAGTTTGCAACGATTATAAGTCGTATAGTTGGTCAAGTAGAAGGAATACCAGTAGATTATAAAGATGTAAAAGAGGGGTGGTATAAACAAGCTATTCATAACGTTTCATCAGCACAGATTCTACAAGGATATCCAGATGGAACATTTAAACCAGAGGCTTCTATTAGTAGAGCAGAAATGATTGTAGGCTTGGTAAGGACTATGGAGTATTTAGGACTTTATGAAGCAATAGATACAAATGGCGTTCTTGAAAACTTTAAGGATGCAGACCGTATACCAGTATGGGCAAAAGATGCTACTACATGGGCAATAACACATGAGCTTATAGGTGGTTATCCTGATGGTACATTAGGACTTAATCAAACAGTAACACGTGCTGAAACTGCTAAAATTCTAGAAAGCTTATTAAATCAAATTAATTAGTAAATAAAAAGCTAATCTACACAGTTTAAAAAGGAGCTGAGGTAGATTAGCTTTTTATATTGGATTTAACATAGATTTAACATAAGCCAAATATGTTTTGAACATTAGGGCTATATCCTATGCTTGTAAATTAAATAAGGGGGCAATAAAAAATGAAAAATAAATTATTTAGAATATTAGGTATAACAGTACTCGGAATGGCAATGTTAACAGGATGTGCATCAGGTGCAGGTAATGCAGCTGCAAATGCGGGCAATGCAGCAGACGGATCAGCTCCTGCAAAAACAGAGAGCAGCAAAATTGTAGCAGTTGGTTCTACGACAGTAGCAGTGCCAATGGAAGAGTTAGCAAATAAATATAAAGAAATTGAGCCGAATGTAGTTGTTGAAGTACAAGGTGTAGGTTCATCAGCAGGTGTTAAAGCGGCAGCAGATGGGACTGCAGATATAGGTATGGTTTCTCGTGAACTTAAAGATTCAGAGCAAAGTGATGACCTTGAAGTAACAACAATCGCATACGATGGTATTGCTATCGTAGTTAACCCAGCAAATGGCGTAGAAAACTTAACAAGTGAACAAGTTAAAGGTATCTTTGAAGGTACAATTACTAACTGGAGTGAAGTTGGTGGGGCTGATGCAGATATCATCGTTGTAACACGTGAAGATGGTTCAGGTACACGTAGTGCATTTGAAGAAATTCTCGGTCTTCAACAAGAAATCGATGGTAAAAAAGTATCTTCAATCTCTCAAGGTGCACTTGTAGCAGAAGGTAATGGTACAATCAAAGCAACAGTAGCTTCTAAAGAAGGTTCAATTGGTTTCGTATCATTAGGGTTCATTGATGACACAGTTAAAGCAATCAGTGTAAATGATGTTATGCCAACAGTTGAAACAGTTAAAAATGGTGAGTACAGTGTTTCTAGACCACTTCTTGTTATTACACATAAAGATGGTACACAAACAACAAAAGACTTCTTAGAGTTCATCTTAGGTGATGAAGGTCAAGAAATTGTAAGTGAAAAATATATCTCAGTAAAATAAGACCTTTGTAGTAATAGACCTTGCAAAGAGAGAGATAAGGTGATCAAATATGGATAAAGTAATGAAGAAAGTATTCTGGTGTTTTGCAGCACTGACTATGACAGTGGTTGCATTTATGGGAGTCTATATTATAGCTAACGGGCTCCCTTTTTTTAAACATACAAGCTTATGGGCATTTTTAACAGGCAAGAACTGGATGCCATCAGGTGAGATTTTTGGGATATTCCCAATGCTTGTAGCAAGTTTATACGGTACAATAGGCGCTATGGTTATTGCAATCATTGTAGGTGTGAGCACAGCCATTGTTCTAGTGGAGCTCCTACCAGCTAAACTTGCAGTATTATTATCAGCAGCAGTAGACTTACTGGCTGGTATTCCTTCAGTTATTTATGGTTTCTGGGGACTTATGGTAGTTGTACCACTTATCAATGATCTTTGGGGTGGTAAAGGTGCAGGAAGTAGTTTGCTTGCTGTAATCTTTATTTTAGCCCTTATGGTACTACCAACTGTTATTCGTATGACAGAAGTAAGTTTAAGGGCTGTACCAAATGAATATAAAGAAGGTGCCCTTGCATTGGGATCAAGTAGACTTCAATATATTTTCAAAGTACAGCTTAAAGCGGCAAGTTCAGGAACACTTGCTGGAATTATTTTAGCCATTGGGCGTGCTCTTGGGGAAACAATGGCAGTTATTTTAGTAGCAGGTAATACAGCGTTACTCCCACAAAGTATTACTGACCCAGTTAGAACGCTTACAGCTAATATTGCTATAGAAATGGGCTATGCATCAGGTGTCCATCAACAGGCACTTTTTGCAACAGGTATGGTTTTATTTGTTCTCATTATTGCTATTAACTTAGCAATGCATATGCTTAATACTCGTACAGAAAGGAGAGAACGCCGTGAAAGCAAAGGAAAAAATACTCTATAGTCTCTTAGGAATTATTGCTTTTTCAACTTTTGGCATGCTGATTTGGATTTTGTCTTATATCTTCATTAAAGGCATTGGAAATGTGGACTTAATAGGCCTTATGCCAGCTATCATTACAACAATATATATGGTTGTAATTGGTTTAGTTATAGCTGTACCAATCGGGATGGGAACAGCCATTTACCTTAATGAATATGCCAAACCATCTAAGTTTGTAAAAGGTATTAGATTTTCAACAGAATGTTTAGCGGCGGTCCCTTCAATTCTATTCGGATTATTCGGCATGATGTTCTTCGTTACACAACTTAAACTTGGTTATTCCATCTTAGCAGGTGGACTTACAGTAGCTCTTATGATACTTCCAACAGTTGTAAAAACAACAGAGGAAGCTTTAAAGACAGTGCCACTTAGTTATAGAGAAGGATCTCTTGCATTAGGGGCCTCTAAATTTTCAACTATTATGAAAGTTGTTTTACCAAGTGCAGTACCTGGTATTTTAACAGGAATTGTATTTAGTACAGGGCGTATTATTGGTGAAACGGCAGCAATTTACTTAACAGCAGGTATGGTATTTAGAGTACCAGGAAATGTAATGGAATCAGGTAGAACTTTATCAGTTCACCTTTATATGTTAGCTAAAGAAGGTATTTCATTAGAGCAGGCTTATGGTACAGCCATAGTTTTATTAATGGTAGTACTTGGACTTAACCTATTAACTTATGTGATCGGAAGGAAGATGAAAAATGGCAAATAAAATCATTAAAGCACGTGACTTATCCTTTTACTATGGTGATTTTAAAGCTTTAAAAAACATAAATATAGATGTAGTTAAAAATGAAGTTTTAGCATTTATTGGACCATCAGGATGTGGAAAATCTACTTTTTTACGTATTTTAAATCGTATGAGTGACTTAGTGGAAGGCACAAAAGTAGAAGGTAGTATTACTTATAATGAGCGAGATATTTTCAGTATGGATCCTATTGAACTTAGAAAAGGAGTGGGGATGGTATTCCAAAAACCAAATCCTTTCCCAATGAGTATTTATGATAATATTGCTTATGGACCACGTATGCAAGGTATTAAAAAGAAAGCAAACCTTGATGCTATTGTAGAAGACAGTTTAAAAAAGGCTGCGATTTGGGATGAAGTTAAAGATAAGCTTAAAAAGAATGCTATTAGCCTTTCTGGTGGACAACAGCAACGTATTTGCATTGCAAGAAGTATTGCTATGAATCCAGAAATTTTACTGATGGATGAACCGACTTCTGCACTTGACCCTATTTCAACACTAAAAATAGAAGACCTTATTAATGAACTTAAAAAGCAATATACAATTGTTATTGTTACCCATAATATGCAGCAGGCAGCACGTATTTCTGACCGTACAGCATTCTTCTTATTAGGAGAATTAGTAGAAGTAGGCCCAACAGATAAATTATTTGACCAACCGGAAGATAAACGTACAGAAGACTACATTACTGGAAGATTCGGCTAAGGAGGATTAGGGAGATGTCACCAAGAAGAGTATTTGAAAAAGAATTAGAAGAATTAAGACTCGATGTTATTAAAATGGGTAGTGAAGTTGAAAGACTTGTAGGTGAAGCGATTGAAGCTGTTACGACACAGAACAAAGAGCTTGCTCAAAAGATTATTGATAATGATGATAAAATCGATGCTATGGAAATTGAGATTGAAAAGAAATGTATTAGCCTTATTGCACATCAACAACCTATAGCTAGAGACTTACGCCTTATTATGTGTATTCTAAAAAGTGTAACAGATATGGAGCGTATAGGAGACCACTGTGAAGATATTTGTACATATAGCTTAAAATTAGAAGATGGCACATGGGATAAGGAAGTAGCATATAAACGACATATTGAAAGAATGGCACAAAACGTAAGAAAAATGCTCATTAAAACATTAGATAGTTACGTACAAAAAGATGCAGACCAAATTCGTGAGATTTGTTCCTACGATGACCAAATTGATGAAGAGTTTACAAAAATCTTTAAAGAAATTGTACTTGAAATGAGTAACAAACAAGAGTTTGCACCAAGTGGAGCAGCATACCTTATGATTATTAAATATCTTGAGCGTATTGCTGACCATACTACTAATATTGCAGAATGGCTTATTTATAATTTGACAGGCGAATATAGTAAATAAGAAGAAGGCTTTTATAGCCTTCTTTTTTTGTGGGAAAAATTAACTCATAAAACATAAATAAATATGAAACTTTTTCGAGGAAAAAGAACTCTAATAGATAGATAACACATTAGACATAAAAATATGATTAAAATATGGGAGGCGATATTAAATGAAATACAAAAAAATATTTATAGGAGTGCTTATGCTTCTAGGTAGTACTATGATGGTTATGTCAGGATGTAGCAGTAAGTCTGAAGCAAAAAATGAAGAGGTACTTACTTATTCAAATTTAGTGGATGAGGAAGGCAAGCAAGAAATAGAAGAGTATTTGCTTGAGAGGGGAGTACCAGCACAATCTATGAAGGTATTTAGAGAGTGGGTTAATGATTATAATGAACATGTTAATGCAAAAGAGAACTTAGAAAAGGGATTTCATACTATTTCCGCAGCACAGGCAGACTATAAGAAAATAGATTTTGAACCACGTGAGAATGAAGAAGGTATACCATATTCTGAAGTAAACTGTAGATTAACTGCTTTTCTACTCTTTAAAGACTTTGTAAATATTACTAATCCTGTAGAAGGAGCAGATAATTATCTAATGTTTGATGTAGAGGCGATGGAACAACACCCATTAATGGCATTTGATAAGGGGGATGAAAGTAAATTCATAACTTTATTTAATCCTGTAGTTGTAGAAGATAATACAGATAAAGATAAACATATAAAAAGTATTAGCGAAGAATGGCAAAATAGAGGAATTTCCTTTGAACAAGCAGAAGGAATTTCTCTGCTGAACTTATGGATGCATGATTCTTATGAGCAAAAAAGATTTATAGGGCATAGTGGTATATTAGTTCGTTTAGAGGAAGGTTTTATATTCATTGAAAAATATTCAGCAAGCGATCCTTTCCAGGTTTCTAAATTTAATGAAAAGCAAGAAGTAATAGATTATCTTTTAAGTAGAGGGGATATCAATGGTGATGATAGTGAGTCAGATATTATCATTACAGAAAATGAGAAAGTCGTTTATTAATAGAAAAATAAAAGAAGCAGACTGCTTATTTCAAGTAGCCTGCTTCTTTTATTTTTATTCTTCAATAGTTGTATCTTCCGTAGCGGTAGCATCATCAGAAGTAACATTTTCTGATATGACATCTTCAGTAGCTTCTTCTTGAAGAGCTTCTTCGTTAGGTGTTTCTTCTTTAAGAGATTCACCATCAGCAGTTTCTTCAGTAATAGCTTCAAGAAGAGGTACTTCGTAGGACGTTGTAAGAACAGCATCTTTATTATCTGATAAAGCGATTTTTATAGCGTCCATAAGTATACTGGTAGATGCGGAAATAGTGCTTGTTTCAGGCAAATCAAGAGATTGTGTTGAAGTAACGTAGTCGTTTACAAAAGGAATACTCTCATTAAGGTCTTTGTAAAGAGTTCTTTCTGTTTCATCAAACCCATCTAATGAAATAGATTTGATCTGTTTGTCCTTAACTTCAACAACTAAATCCATGTCTGCATCTGTAAAAGCAATATTCGCTATGTACATACCGTCTTCATAGCTGTCATCTGGTGCAAAGGTCGCAGTAGTATCATCACTTGACAGCATAAATACTGAGAAGGCTACAACTGCAACAACTAGCATAATAAATGGAATCTTGAGGTCTTTTAATTTGAAGACCAAAAATTTAGGATGAGACATTATTACCCTCCTTTTTAATATATAAGATGTCCTATTACATATATATGGAATAAGGGACAAATATATGTCTTTTAATTAAATGAAATTTATACTATGCACAAGGGGGGAAAATAGCACGTATAGTATTAGTAGAAGGGAAGAAGTTTAGCAGGAGGGGATTCTTATGAGAGCGTCTAGACAATGTTTAAGAAGGTTACATGATGAGCTAAGAGAAGTCATATGCCCAGAACGTGAGATTAGGGGGATTTTTATTGACGAAGGAACGAAAAAGCATATTAGAAGACGCCATCCTTATACGTATAAACTTTACTTTGATAAGTTAGTGGAGGTACTGAGGGAACCAGATTATATAGGAATAGATGGGCTTGCAACGGGACGATTTGAACTTGTGAAATGGTACAAAGATCCTTTACTAGTTGCACTCAAAATAGATGAACAATATAGAGTATTTGTTTCAAGTATGTATATTATCGAACCAGGTCGAATTAAGAAACGTATAGAATACGGCACATTAAAAGGCATTGAAATTCATAAGGTTGAGCACAAAAAGAATAAATTGCATATAGAGATTAAATAGAAAATAAAAGGAGGTATTTCGAACGATGTTTGTGGTTGGATGGTAAAATGTTCGAAAAAACTATTGACCTCCTCTTAGTTCTAATGTATGATACAGATATAAGAAACTTACAACGTGCTCTATATTACAAAAATAAGAGGGGGATTTATTGTGGAGAAATTTTTTAAACTTAAAGAAAACAAGACCACAGTTAAAACAGAAATTCTAGCTGGTATTACAACCTTTATGACAATGGCTTATATATTAGCTGTTAACCCAGATATATTAAGTGCAGCTGGTATGAATAAACACGGTGTGTTTGTAGCGACAGTACTTGCTTCTGTCATAGCAACAGTAGTAATGGCTTTTGTGGCTAACTATCCATTTGCATTAGCGCCAGGTATGGGACTTAATGCATTCTTTGCTTTTACAGTATGCGGTGTAATGGGATATTCATGGCAGTTTGCATTATTTGCAGTATTTATAGAAGGGATTATCTTCTTAATCCTTACAGCATTCAATGTGCGTGAAGCTCTATTCAATGCTATTCCACAATGTATGAAATACTCAGTAAGTGCTGGTATTGGTTTATTCATTGCTTTCCTTGGGTTCAAAGGGGCAGGAGTAATTGTAACAAATCCTGACACATTTTTAGCACTTGGGGATATGACATCACCACAAGCTGTGCTTTGCATGGTAGGTGTAATTCTTATCGTAGTACTTATGAAGCGTAATGTGACAGGCGCAGTATTAATTGGTATTGTAGCAACATATCTTTTAGGTATTGTAGCAGAGCTTACAGGATGGTATGTAGTAAATCCTGATGCAGGTGTTTACTCACTTATTCCAAACTTTGCAGGGGCAGAAGGATTATTTGGTGGACTTAGTGAAGTAGCATTCAAATTCCCAGCAATGAGCGAGGTATTTGGAAGTGTGGAAAGCATTCTTACTTTTGCTACTGTAGTATTCTCATTCTTATTTGTAGATTTATTTGATACATTAGGTACACTTATTGGTGTAGCAACAAAAGCTGACTACTTAGATAAAAATGGTCAACTTCCACGTGTTAAAGAAGCACTTTTTGCTGATGCAGTAGGGACAACAGCAGGGGCACTTCTTGGAACTTCAACAGTTACCACTTTTGTTGAAAGTAGCGCAGGGGTTATCGCAGGCGGACGTACAGGTCTTACATCACTTTCAACAGCAGTTTGCTTTGGATTAGCACTTTTTGCAGCACCAATCTTCATTGCTATTCCATCTTTTGCAACAGCACCAGCACTTATTGTAGTAGGGATTTTAATGCTTGAAAGTATTGTAAAAGTAAACTTTGAAGATATTACTGAAGCATTACCAGCATTCTTAACACTTGCTATGATGCCATTTACAGCAAGTATTTCAGAAGGTATCGTATTTGGTGGTATCTCTTATGTAGCAGTAAAAGTGTTAACAGGTAAAGCTAAAGATGTAAGTATTGTAATGTACATTATGGCACTACTTTTTGTACTTAAACTTATTGCCTAATACAGATTCCATTGTTTTAAACATTTACTATAAGGTTCTTATATGACTGACGGATAAGCAGAATTAACTGCAAGGAGTATAAGAATGTAAGCCGACCGTCTGGGCACTCTACTATTACGGTAGAAGCCTGGACGGTCTTTTTTATTCCATAAAATAGATTATTTTATTATAAAACCTAAAAGGAGAGAGAAAAATGAGAGCATTAATTAGTGTTTCAGACAAAACGGGGATTGTAGAATTTGCGAAAGAACTGGTAAACTTAGGTGTACAAATTATTTCTACAGGGGGAACATATAATACACTTAAAAATGAAGGACTTAATATAATCGGAATTTCAGAAGTAACAGGTTTTCCAGAATGCTTAGATGGCAGAGTAAAAACGCTTCATCCAGCTATTCACGCAGGTATTCTTAACATTCGTGAGAATGAAGAACATCAAAAACAAATGCAAGAACTTGGCCTGTCTAATATTGACCTTGTTGTAGTAAATCTTTATCCATTTAAACAAACAATACTTAAAGAAGATGTTAAATTAGAAGAAGCTATTGAAAATATCGATATTGGTGGACCAACAATGCTTCGTTCAGCAGCTAAAAATAATCATGATGTAAGCGTTATTGTAGACCCAGCAGACTATACTGTCGTTCTTGATGAGCTTAAAGCAAGTGGCAAAGTAAGTACAGATACTAACTTCTACTTAGCAACAAAAGTATTTGAACATACTGCAAACTATGACACAATGATTGCTAATTACTTAAGAGTACAAAGAGGCGATTATAGCTTACCAAATACACTTACAATGACTTATGAAAAAGTACAAGATATGCGTTATGGTGAAAATCCTCACCAAGTAGCAGCTTTCTATAAAGAAGTAGGTAAAACAAAAGGTACACTTGCAGATGCTATTCAGCTTAATGGGAAAGAGCTTTCATATAATAATATTAATGATGCAAATGGGGCATTGGAATTACTCCGTGAGTTCAGTGAACCAGCAGTAGTAGCTGTAAAGCATGCTAACCCATGTGGTGTAGGTGTAGGGGCTAATGTACTTGAAGCTTACCAAAAAGCTTATGAAGCAGATCCAGTATCAATCTTTGGTGGCATTATTGTAACAAACCAAATTATTGACAAAGAAACAGCACTTGAAATGACTAAAATTTTCTTCGAGATTGTTATTGCGCCAGATTATACTGATGAAGCATTAGAAATATTTAAAACAAAGAAGAACCTTCGTGTCCTTAAACTAGACAATATTACTTACTTCGACCCACATGCACTTACAATGAAAAAAGTAGATGGTGGACTTATCGTACAACAAAAAGATTTAGAACTTTTAGTAGAAGAAGATCTTAAGGTAGTAACAGATCGTGAGCCATCAGAAAAAGAGATGGAAGATTTACGTTTTGCGTGGAAGCTTGTAAAACATGTGAAATCAAATGGTATTGCATTAGCTAAAAATGGAATGTCAGTAGGTCTTGGCGGTGGTCAAACTAACCGTATATGGGCGACAAACCAAGCTATTGAACATGGAATTGAATTCTTAGGAGAAGAAGGTGTAAAAGGTAGTGTTCTTGCATCAGATGCTTTCTTCCCATTTGATGATTGTGTAAAAGCAGCAGCTGCTGCTGGTATTACAGCTATTATTCAACCAGGTGGTTCAATCCGTGATGAAGATTCCATTAAAGTATGTAATGAAGCAGGTATTGCTATGGTCTTTACGGGAATGAGACATTTTAAACATTAAGAAAAAGAACTCCTTAAAGAGAGAAACTTTAAGGAGTTCTTTTTAAAAGATAATTGGTTAAAAATGGGAAAATTATAAAAATATACTTTAATTTTTATTTGATTCATGATAGAATAATTTTAAAGTTGTTTATTTTGTAAGGGGGGAGACCATGGACATTGATGCTAGAATGAATGATATTTCAAATGCTCTAAAAGAGCTTAAAAACTATACAGATATTGAAGGTTTTGTAACAGACTTGGAATATCATGTAGGTCAATTATCCTATTTTTATGATGAGCTCACACCAAAGCAGACGGGTGATCCATCAACTACTTTTTATAGGCCTAAGCATATACCAAAAGTACACCAGATTGCATATTTTAACTTAACAAGGGGATTTCCAAAGGAACTTTATGGTGGGCATTGGTGCTATGTGTTTAAGTATTTTAAGAGTAAGTTTGTAGTAATTCCAACGACATCTGTGAAAGCAGATTCATTACCACCTGACCCAGAATTTCAATTAGATATTGCAGTAAATAACTTTAAGAATGGTATGCTTACAAGACTTCAGCTTAGTGATATGCGCACAGTAGATATACAACGTTTATATTGTGGAAAAGGATTTTATGACGTTATTACAGATAGAGAATATATTGTGCAAAGCGTAAATAAGATGCTATTAGATAAGTAAATAGGGGATAATATAAAAAGATGGATAGGTAGCAGCGATAATATATTGCAGTTACCTTTTTTTTATAAGAAATGAGGCAGTCCATAAGGAGGGCTGCCTCATTTCTTATGCTTATTCCGCTAGAAGGTCTATAATATAGTGTATAGAACCTGAAGGATGTATACGGTTTACACGAACTGTGTAAGTGGATTCATATTCCGTTAAAGAATCATCTGACTTAAATGAAAGGCTATAGGCATCATGAACCATCTCGTTAGTACGATCTGAACTAATAAGTGTAAACGGCTGAAAGTACTTATCATCTTTTAGTCCATATGTGTTACGATAATATTCATATAAGGCTCTCATAAGGGTTGCATCAAAGCTTTTATGAAGATCCATTTGCGTTAGAGTTTTAGAAGGATAAAATGTAGCCCAGTACATAGGAGAGTCAATACGTGTATTCCCTATATATAGAATAAGATTATCGCCTGAGAAGCTCACCTTAAGAGGAAGCGTTATTGTATCTGTAAAGGTATTAGGGTAAGTATGTGTATTAATAACCCTAAAGCTTACTTTCATATTATTATAAGGAGAATACGTAACACGTGTTCTAATAAAGTCAGCAAGCTTTGCTTTATTGGTATTATCTAAAAAGCTTATATACTGTTTAGAAGATACTGCAGATGTAATAGCGGACTGAAGAACTTCCTCACTACTTAGATTAAGTAAATGTGCTGGCAGCCTCTCTAAGTTATAAAAAGAATCAATAAAGTGGTGTTCTTGTGGATCATCCATATTACGAGAATAAGGAGTAGGGATATTTAGGAAAATTTCCTGAGTATTCGAGTTTGTTTTAAGAGAATAGCCTAAGGAATTTAATAATTCAATAGGTATATAAAGTTTATCGTCTAAAATGAAGGGGCTAACTGAAAAAGTATAGCTTTTACCTTCTAGGTTAAAGGACAGCTTATTTGGAGCAAATAGGACATCTTTACCTTGGACAGAGAGGGTATAAGTACCTTTGTGTTCTGTAAGGGTACCAAAAGTAATTTCAGCGAGTTCATCAGCTGGTATGTAAAGCATATCATTTTTTTGAATAAGTGGAGATTCTAAGTTGTATAAGATCTTGTTGACTTTAAGTGAATAAGTTGTAGATGCTTGAAGTGTTGTTGTGGATAAAAATATAAAGAAGAAAACAAGCATTTTAACTAAATTTTTCATAATCCACCTCCTTGGTAGATTATAACATATAAATAAACTGTTAATCAAATATATACGAAGTATTGCATTTGTTACAAAAAATAAAAGTAAAAAGCTGTAAGTACTGGGGCTTAAGCCTCAGTACTTACAGCTTTTAAATGCTCAAAGAAATGTGGATAAGAGATACGAATACATTCGCTATTAAGAATTTGGGATGGTGTAGTTGCTTTAAGAGCAGCCACAGCTAAGCTCATGGCAATACGATGATCATCATAACTTTCAAGTATAGCCCCATGAAGCGTTGCATTCCCTTCTATAATCATGCCATCTTCTAGTGGTCTAATAACAGCACCCATTTTACCTAATTCATGGCACATCGTATCAATACGATTAGATTCTTTAACACGAAGTTCTTTTGCATCTTTAATAATAGTGGTTCCGCGTGCAAAGAGTGCTGCTACAGCAAAAGCAGGAATTTCATCAATCATAGTTGGAATAATATCACCTTCTATGGTAATACCGTGAAGGTCTGAGCTTTCAATTATCATATCACATACAGGTTCCCCACAAAGCTCTCTTTCATTAAAGCAGGTAATGCGTCCGCCCATAGCCAGAAGGGCATCTAAAATACCACGTCTTGTAGGATTGATGCCTACATTTTGAAGTATAAGTTTACTATTTGGGACAATAAGTCCGGCAACCATAAAGAAAGCAGCTGAAGAAATATCACCAGGGACAACGACTTCCATTGCCTCAAGCTCAGGATTAGGATAAATCGTTACACATTTATCTTTACGTTCTATAATAGCACCAAAAGCGCTTAGCATACGTTCTGTATGATCGCGCGATAGAGCAGGCTCACATACAGTAGTTGGAGTGTTCGCATAGAGGCCAGCAAGAAGTACACAGGATTTAACCTGAGCGCTAGCTACAGGAGAGGTATAACAAATACCCTCTAAAGTGCTTGGGGAAATAGTAAGAGGACAGAAGTTATCATCTTTACCTTCTATAGCAGCATGCATCTGGCGAAGTGGTTCTATAATACGTTTCATAGGACGTTTTTGAATAGAAGCATCCCCAGTCAAAGTAGAGGTAAAAGGCTGACCTGCTAATATACCAGAAATAAGACGTGTTGTTGTGCCACTATTACCGCAGTCTAGGATTTCAGCAGCAGGCTCAAGTCCATGTAGGCCTTTGCCATGAACGAGGATATGGTCGTTATGCATTTCAATATCTATACCTAGTTTACGGAAACACTCAATAGTGGATAAGCAGTCATCCCCCATAAGAAAGTTATGAATTTTAGTAGTACCTTTAGCGATACTACCAAACATAATACTACGGTGAGAGATGGATTTATCACCTGGAATAGAGAGAGTCCCTTTTAAGTGAGAAGCAGGTTGTATAATCATAGTCAAACTCCTTTTCTTTAGTAAAAACAGTCTATTTTAGCAATAGACTGTGTAGTTATGTTTTATAAGAAGATGTTTAGCTTTTTCCATTTCGCTTTTCTTACCAAAGGCAATGCGGAGCACGCCACTAGCGAATTCACGTTGGTTAACAATACCAATATCTTTGATATTAATGCTATGAGAGCTAAGTAGTGTTGCAATACATGCAATAATACCAGGCTCATCTTCTGCATCTACAAAAATAGTAAATACTTTTGCAATATCCGATTTAATACCATCTTGGAAAGTATCACGGTAGCGTCCTGCTTCATTAAAGAAGTTATAAATAGCTTGGCTATCTTCACTTTCTAAAGTCTGGCAGAAAGCTGTAAGTGATGCAATATAATTTTCAAGGCAAGCTTTAATAGGTGCTTTATTAGATAGGCATATGTCTTGCCAAATTGTTGGATTTGAAGATGCGATACGTGTAATATCTTTAAATCCACCTGCAGCTAATGTGTGTAGCGAATGCTCACAGCCATCTTGATTTTTTACAAGATGAACGAGACTACTTGCAATAATATGTGGTAAGTGGCTGACTACAGCAGTTGCAAAGTCATGGTAGCCTGGTTCAAGTGTAATAGGAATAGCACCAAGACGTTCAACCATTTTCTGCATAATAAATAGAATAAAATCAGGTGTACCTGGTGATGGTGTTAAAATATAGTATGCATTTTCAAATAAATAATTAGTAGAAGCTTCGTAACCGGATTGTTCAGAACCAGTCATAGGATGGCCACCTATAAAGTAGGCCTTTTTAGTATGACCTGATAAAATATCTTCTACTTTTTTCATAACACTCTCTTTAGTACTGCCAATATCGGTCAAAATACAATCGGATGCTATAAAAGGTAATAACTTTTCTACTACCATATCAATAGAAGATACAGGTGTACAAATAAAAATAACGTTACATTTAGAAAATTCTGCCCCAAGTTCAGTTGCAATGTGGTCAATAGCACCTTCTTCTAAGGCTTTAGCAGCCGATAGACTATCTGTATCAAAGCCTATAATGAAGCTATTTTGTGCATGAACCTTCTTAAGTGTCTTGGCAATTGATCCCCCAATCAGGCCAAGTCCGATAATACCAATATGCATTAGAGTTCACGCCCTACAGCAGTTGCAATAGGTTTAAGCTCATCCATCAGTACGCTGAAATCATGGGGATCAAGAGATTGAGGACCATCAGAAAGTGCAACTTTTGGATTAGGATGAACTTCAATAATAAGTCCATCTGCGCCTGCTGCAATAGCTGCTTTAGAAAGACTTGAAATATAGGCACGTTTTCCAGATGCATGACTTGGGTCTACGATAATAGGTAAATGACTTTTTGCTTTGATAACGGGAATAGCACTGATGTCTAGTGTATTACGTGTTGCTGTCTCGAAAGTACGGATACCTCTCTCGCATAAAATAACGTTAGGGTTACCTTCACTCATGATGTACTCAGCAGCATTGAGCCACTCATCAATAGTAGCGGAAAGACCACGTTTTAAAAGAACAGGTAGGTTTGTTTTACCTACAGCTTTTAAAAGTTCAAAGTTTTGCATGTTGCGTGCACCAATTTGAAGGATATCTACATAATTGACCGCTGTTTGTACAGCATTAATACTGGTAACTTCACAAATAACAGAAAGACCTATTTTTTCTCTTGCTGTTTTCATATATTTAAGGCCTTCTTCTTCAAGACCTTGGAAAGCATAAGGTGAAGTACGTGGTTTATAGGCACCGCCGCGTAATACCTTGGCACCACCATTTTTAGCAGCTTCAGCAGATTCGAGAAGCTGGGATTCACTTTCAATTGCACATGGACCGGCCATGACAATAAGTTTTTTACCGCCTATCTCACAGTTGTTTAACTTGACAATAGTTGGTTCTGGATGAAATTTAAGATTAGCTAATTTATAAGTCTCTGTTATAGGCACGATTTTATCTACTCCATTCAATGAACAAAGGCAGTCACTACTTAGCCTGGATTTATCGCCTATTACCCCAAGAATCGTTACTTCAGATCCTTTAGATATATGGGCAGATAATCCGGCATTTTCAATTGCCCCCATAGCGACCTGTATATCTTCAGGTGTTGCTGTATGTTTCATGACAATAATCATAGGTACAAACCTCCTTGTATAAACCCTATTTTACATTTTATTAACTTATTGTACAAGGATGGTCTTTGCTCTGTCAATGTTTAAAAAGTCAATACAAGTTTAAAATATGCAATTTAATTTAGCTAAAATTGCATATTTATTTGCTGATATGACGTTTAAAATACAAATAGGAGTAGAGCATCGGTATAAAAAGAAAGATAAAAGCGACTAACAGACATGCTGAAATAAGTAAAGAAGATGCAAAACCTGTAAGAAGGAATAAAATACCTGATGCAATATAGCAATAACCGCCTATTCTATGAGTAGCACGCCAGTTATTTTCATCTGCAAGTGTCCAAGGCAATTTAATACCATAGGTGTAATTAGGTCTAATTTGCGGCATATAATTACCAATTACAATAAAGAGTATACCAATGCTAATAGGAACAACCTTTTGAATAGGCAGATTATATCCTAAAGCAACATAGAGACTAACCCAGTGTAAGAGGATAAAAAGTAACACTAAAAAAGCTATAAAAATGGTATAAGCTTTTTGATGCAGTTTATAAGAAGCAGACTTAGGGTCAAATTTAGGAATAATTTTTAAGAGTACTAAGACTATAAGTGGTAAAAAAGCGGTAAAGAAGGTAAAACTACGTGGGCCATAGTTATCGGGATTACCTAAATAGTCAAAGTGAATAGGAATTTCATTCGGCAGATTAGGATAGAAGTACAGTGTTAGAAGTATGGAACAAATAGTAAGAATAAATATGCTTTTGAAAAATATATTTTTAGTTTTCATAATCAGAATCTCCCTTATTAATTAAATCAAAGAAAAATGAAAGTGCATCTTGCAAGGTTGTAGTGTTCAGAGAATAAATAACATTTTGACCTTGTTTTTGAGACAGCACGAGATTAGCTTGCTTAAGTAAATTAAGATGGTGACTAATAGAAGGTTTTGCCATATCAAAGTGGTCAGCAATCTCTCCAGCAGTTAAATCACCTTCTTTAAGAAGCTGAATTATTTTACGCCTTGAAGGGTCTGATAAGGCTTTAAAAAGATCGTTCATGGATAAAAATTCCTTTCGTAAAATATTGACGTATCTAAAAATAAGAGTATACTTTTAGTTAATTAGATAAGTATCTAAATATCTAAATAGAATATAAATCAATAAGTATAAAAAAGCAAGAGGAGAGAATAAATATGTTAACCATTAAACATTTTTCAAAGTGTTACAAAGGTGGCAAGAGAGCTGTAAAAGATTTGAACCTACAAGTTGAGGCGGGAGACCTCTATGGATTTATTGGACATAATGGAGCTGGCAAGACTACGACTATTAAAGCTATAGTAGGCATACTAGATTTTGAAGAAGGAGATATTGAAATAAACGGTATCTCCATTCAAAAAGATCCTATTGCATGTAAGCGTAAGATTGCTTATATACCAGATAATCCTGATTTATACGAGCATTTAACAGGTATACAGTATTTAAATTTTGTAGGAGATATTTTTAGTGTAGGAAAGGATAAAAGAGAAGTTACTATTAAAACTTATGGGGATATGTTTGAACTAACATCTAGTTTAGGTGACTTAATTCAATCTTATTCACATGGTATGAAACAAAAATTAGCTATTATTTCTGCTCTTCTTCATGAACCTAAATTACTTATTTTAGATGAGCCTTTTGTAGGGCTTGACCCTAAAGCTGCGCATACTTTAAAGAGTATTATGAAAGAGCTGTGCCATAAAGGATGTGCTATCTTTTTCTCAACGCATGTACTGGATGTAGCAGAAAAGTTGTGTAATAAGATTGCTATTATTAAAGATGGAGAGCTTATTACAAGTGGGGCTATAGAAGAAGTAAAGGGTAACCAAAGCTTAGAAGAACTATTTTTGGAGCTGATTAATCATGAATAATATAGGCTATGTATTACGTGTACAACTATTAAGTGCTTTTGGAATTAATAAACTTTTACATACGACGGACCCTAAAGAAAAGAAGAAGGCTATATGGATGGGGATAGGTATAGGTCTCCTTGCAATTATGATTATAGGAATGAGTATCCTATATAATATCCTAATAGCTGTGTCTTTTAAAGAAATAGAATTAGTAGAGTTTTATCTACCTATGGTGATGAGTTTAACAAGCTTTATCATTTTAATAACTACTTTTTATAAGGCTAAAGGGGTACTATTTGAAGGTAAGGATTATGATATGTTTCTTGCTTTGCCTATTAAAACAACTCATATTGTTGGGGCTCAGGTACTATATCTTTATCTTATGAATTTATTATTTTTAGTTGTGATTATGATACCAGCAGGTTTTGTCTATGGCATTCTAGTAAGACCTAGAGGGATATTCTATCTTATTTATGGAATGACTTTATTCTTTGTGCCGCTTATTCCAATTATTATTGCAACTTTTGTAGGCGCTATTATTACAATGATAACTATGAGACTTAAGCATACAAACTTTATAACGCTTATGATAAATGTTGTATTCATTGCAGTTGTCATATGTATGTCATTTGGCGCTAACTCTATATCAGAAGAACATATGGGGCAGCTAGGTGAAGTAGTAATGAGTGCCATTAATAAGATTTATCCACTTGCACAGCTTTATTTACAAGCTGTTTGTGAGTATAGCATAGGTGCGGCACTCTTATTTATAGGACTTAGTGTACTGGCATTTGGGTTATTTGTTACATTTATAGGAAGGAAGTTTAAAATAATTCATACTATGCTTCAGACATCAGCTAGACGTAGTCAGTATGAAGGCGGGCAAGTTAAGGAGTCTTCTGTACTAGGTGCACTTTATTATAAGGAACTTAAAAGATACTTTAGTTCATCTTTATATGTAATGAATACAAGTGTAGGGATTATATTTATGCTAATACTTTCTGTCAGCTTATTTTTCTTAGATGCTACAGAACTAGAACATATGCTGGGCATCAATGGAGTACATCAGTATATTGCAGAGTTTGCACCGCTCATAGCTAGTTTTTGTATTGCTCTAAATTGTACGACTGCATGTGCGATCTCACTAGAGGGTAAAAATTTATGGATTTTAAAATCGAGTCCAATAGAGGCTAGAACCATTTTCATAAGTAAAATAGGAGTTCAGCTTGCTATAAATATACCGGCTATCTTATTGAATACTATCCTTATGACTATTGCACTTAGAGCTCATTTTATGCAGGCACTTTTAATTTTTGCAATACCTACAGTCTATACGATTTTTATAGCTATTATGGGGATTATCATTAATCTGAAATGGCCTAATCTAGAATGGAGTAATGAAGTGGTTGTGATTAAGCAAAGTATGGCAACATTATTAGTTATGGTAGTAGCGCTAATAAGTATTATTGTACCAGGTGTACTTGTAATTATAATACCGGGTGTGAGTACAGTAATGAAGCTCATAATGCTTCTAGTTGTTATGATAGTTTTAATTTATGGGGCATATAGGTATATGGTTATTAAAGGAGATAAGCTTTTTAGAGACTTATAATGATAAATAAAAAGGGGACACTTTAAAAATGGAGTGTCCCCTTTAAGTAGGGAAAGCATTATTTAAAATACACTATAAAATTCGAAAGATAATATATTGATTATATTAGTGAAAATAGGTAAAATGAAAGGGTAGTCTATTTTAAATTACAGTATAAGGAGCTATTTGAGATGAAGGACAAGTTAAATATAGGGATTATTGGATTAGGTGGAAGAGGTTACGGCCTTATGGATGGTGTTATATTACATATGGATGATATAGAGATTGTAGGTGTATGTGATACCTATAAGGACAGAACACAAAATGCTGCGGATAAGGTAGAGCAAGTAAAAGGGAATAAACCTTTTATAACACAAGATTATAAAGAGCTTATAGCATCGAGTGAAGTTGAGGCTGTTATTGTTTCAAGTGCATGGACAGGACATATTGAAATTATTATTGAATGTATGAAAGCTGGTAAACCTGTAGGAACAGAAGTAGGAGGAGCTTATTCGATAGAAGAATGCTGGCAGCTTATTAGAGCTTATGAAGAAACAGGTGTACCTTGTATGCTATTAGAAAACTGCTGCTATGGTAGGGAAGAAATGATGGCTATGAATATGGTGAAACAAGGTATTTTTGGAGAAATTGTTCACTGTTCAGGTGGCTATCAACATGATTTAAGAGAAGAGATTGCCTTTGGAAACGAAAATAGACATTATCGTTTACAGAACTATATACATAGAAATTGCGAAAACTATCCAACTCATGAGCTAGGACCAATTGCGCAGATTCTAGATATTAATAGAGGAAATAGAATGGTATCTCTTGTATCTATGGCTTCTAAGGCTAAAGGATTAAATGAGTATATTAAAAATAAAAAAAGTGATGATGAAGCCCTTATGCATACAGAATTTGCACAGGGAGATGTAGTAACAACTATGATTAAATGTGCAAGAGGTGAAACGATTGTACTTACCTTAGATACAACCTTACCGAGAGCTTATTCAAGAGGATTTAGAGTGCAGGGTACTAAAGGTATGTTTATGGAAGATAATATGTCTCTATTTATTGATGGAGAACATAATGAATATGATTTTAAATGGAAAGAACAATGGAATAACATTGAAGCGTATAGAGAGAAGTATGAGCACCCTGTATGGAAAAAGTTTATGCAAGATGGTGTAAAAGGTGGACATGGTGGAATGGATTGGTTAGTTCTACGTGCATTCTTTGATTGTGTAGAAAAAAATGAAGAGATGCCAATTGATGTATACGATATAGCAGCATGGATGGCTATTTCAGCTTTATCAGAGCAGTCTATTGCGATGGGAGGGCAAGTGGTAGCTATTCCAGACTTTACTAATGGTAAATGGATAACTAGAAAAGCATAGACTTTTTAATATTAAAAAGGTTAGGGGAGATCATGTTCCACCTAACCTTTTTTACATTTAGAATATAAACTCTATTTTTGTTCAGTTTTAGTGTGAAGATGTGTAATATCACAGTAAACAGGTACACCATTTGCATAGCCCATTACTGTTTCGCCCTCAATGAGTGGTCTAAGGTAAGTAAGCATATCTTCTGTTACATCATTACCTGCTTCATTAATCCACATGCGAGGCACTACTTTTTCTTTATTAGCAATATCTTCAATAGCATGAGAAACAACATCTACATAGTAAGGGTCATTACTCATACGATGGTAGCAAACCATTTGAGCTGTTTTACCTTCAAGGGCAGATTTAACAGCAGCTTTACCGATCATAATACTTTCATCTATATCTGTTTTGGATGCAATGTGACTTGCAGAACGTTGAAGGACATTGAGTTCTACTGAACGTACTTTACAGCCTAATTTATCTTTAAGGTAGTTCTCAAGTGTTTTTCCGGCTCCGCAAAGCTGTTTATGACCAAATGCATCTACAGCAGTACTTGTTGCAGAAATGTAGTTACCATCTTTGTCTTTAATACCTTCAGAAACAGCAACAATAACATTTTTACGTTGCTTTTGAATACGTTTAACATCCTCTACAAAGGAATCTAAACAAAATGGAGCTTCTGGTAAATAAATAAGATCTGGAGCATTAGAGTACGAAGTACGAGCAAGGGCGCTACTTGCAGTAAGCCAACCGGCATTACGGCCCATGATTTCAACGATTGTTACAGATGGAATGTTATAAATATAAGTGTCGTGAGCAATTTCAAGCATTGTAGTGGCAACAAACTTTGCAGCACTGCCGAAACCAGGTGTGTGATCAGTCATTGGTAAATCGTTATCGATTGTTTTAGGAACACCAATGATATTAATAGAAAGGTTATTTGCTTTTGCATAAGATGAAAGTTTAACAACTGTATCCATAGAGTCATTTCCACCAATATAAAATACAGTGCGAATATCATTTGAAGTGAAGAAATTAAAGAGAATTTCATAAATCTCTGGTGCAACTTCGTAATGTGGAAGTTTAAAACGACAAGAACCTAAATACATAGAAGGTGTAATAGCTAATTTATCAAGAGATTCTTTGGTCTTAAATTGCTCGGATAAATTAAGATAGCTCCCTTGAAGTAAACCTTCAATCCCATGAACCATTCCATAAACCGAGTTATAAGCATCAGATTCAATTATTCCTTGTAAAACGCCACTAAGAGAAGCGTTGATCGCAACAGTAGGGCCCCCTGATTGCCCAATGATACAATTACCTTTAGATAGCATGCATAATCCTCCTTAAAATAATCAGTCATTCAAATAAGCATACGTATCCATGATACACGAAAGGCTCTCTATTGACAAGTGATGACAACTCCTAAACAATATGTGTAAAAGACCTTATAATTTGGCAATAATTCTACTAATAGATGATACGATTAAGGAGCGATCAGATGGAGACTATGGAAATGATTCATAAAGAACATAGAAATATTGAAGCAGTTTTAAGAGTACTTAAAAAGGAGATCGTCTCTCTTGCTATAGATCAAAGAGTGGATAAGGTGATGTGGGCTATGAGTTTAGCTTTTATAAAGGATAGTGTTATTGACTTTCACCATTTAAGGGAACGTGAATATTTTAGAGAATATAAGTTGATAAGTCTGTATGAAAGTTCATCTGAGATGCTTCATACTATTACAGAGTACCATGAATTAGTAGAGCTTCAGTATAATAAGCTTGTAGAATGTTGGAACTTATATCAGGAGGGGCAAACGTTAGCTCGCTTTAATGTGATGGAAGAAGGTGAGAAGCTTATTCGTCTATTAGGAGCAAGTATGCTTCTTGAAGAAAAACTTTTTAACTTGACAACACATGAATGTATAGTAAAATAATGAGTATATATGTAAAATGCTAAGACGATGCATAGTAGCTTTTTTGTATCCTTAAGAGAGAAGGTGTCACCGGCTGTAAACACCTTTAGGCCATGCAAATAAGTGAATTTCACATCAGAGCAGTACTTTTGAAAATAAGTAGGAAGTATCGGTTGTGCGTTATAGCTACTAAGTGTTTATACAGGTGTATAAAAATTTGGGTGGTACCGCGGAGTTATAGCTTCGTCCCTTTTTGGGACGAGGCTTTTTTTATTATCAGAAAGGAGTCATAACCGTGAGAGAAAAATTAGAGCAAATTAAAAGTAGTGCACTAGAAGCGATTAACAATGCTTCAGACCTTAAAGTATTAGAAGATTTAAGAGTACAATACCTTGGTAAAAAAGGTGAACTTACAGCAGTACTTAGAGGTATGAAAGATTTAACAGCTGAGGAAAGACCAGTTGTAGGACAAATGGCAAATGAGGTGCGTGAAGCGCTTGAAGTAGCATTAGCTGATAAAAAAGTAGAGCTTGAGAGTGAAGCTGTAAATCAAAAACTTAAAGAGGAAGTTATCGACATTACAATGCCAGGTAGAAAAATGCCAAAGGGACATATGCATCCTCTTCATAAAACACTTGAGGAAGTACAAAATATCTTCCTTGGCATGGGTTATGAAATTGTAGATGGTCGTGAAGTTGAAACAGCTTACTACAACTTTGATGCCCTTAATTTAGGGGAAGAACATCCAGCACGTGATGAGCAAGATACGTTCTATTTTACAAATAACTTAGTACTTCGTACAGCAACATCACCAGTACAAGTTCACACTATGGAAGAACAAGAACTTCCTATTCGTATGGTAGCACCAGGTCGTGTATACCGTTCTGATGAATCAGATGCAACACACTCACCAATATTCCACCAAATTGAAGGTCTAGTAATTGATAAAAACATTACATTTGGTGACCTTAAAGGTGTACTTGCTGAGTTTGCTAAGAAATTCTTTGGAGATAAAGTACAAGTTAAATTTAGACCACATTATTTCCCATTCACAGAGCCAAGTGCTGAAGTAGATGTAAGCTGTGTAATGTGTGGTGGTAAAGGGTGTAATGTATGTAAAGGATCTGGCTGGATTGAAATTCTTGGATGTGGTATGGTACATCCGAAAGTGCTTGAAATGGCTGGAATTGACCCAACTAAATATCAAGGTTTTGCGTTCGGTATGGGACTTGAACGTTTAACAATGCTTAAATATGATATCAATGATTTACGTTTATTCTATGAAAATGATGTGAAGTTCTTATCACAGTTCTAAGAAGTGTATAAAGAGTTACCTGATAAGTGGGGGCTTAAAGGTAGCATGGGGTAATGTGAATAAGGATGGCGTTTGGGAAGGCGGCATCTAAGCAAATGTTAGTGATTGGGATAAATAATAAATTGGGGCTGGATGAAAACAGAGTGAAAAGATCGGATAATGAGCTTTATAGCTAAGTTTTTTGAGAGCGTGAAATGATTAAAAGAATGGATAATGGAAAGGAAGTAGAAATATGAACGTACCTATGTCTTGGTTAAAACAATACGTAGACATCGACGTAGATGTAAACACTTATATAGATGCAATGACAATGTCTGGCTCTAAAGTTGAAGCTGTAGAGGAGCTTGGAAAAGAAATTACTAAAGTTGTTGCAGGTAAAATTATCGAAACAGAAAAACACCCAGATGCAGATAAACTTCGTGTAATGAAAGTAGATATTGGGGCAGAGGCACCAATTCAAATTGTTACAGCGGCTACAAATGTTAATACAGGAGATGTAGTTCCAGTATCACTGGATGGAGCTACACTTGCTGGTGGTCTTAAAATCAAAACAGGTAAACTTCGCGGGGTTGAATCACAAGGAATGTTCTGTTCTGTAGAAGAACTTGGTTTTGAAGCAAGTGACTTTGATGATGCACCAGAAGATGGTGTATATATTTTCCATACACCAATTGAGCTTGGCTCAGATGTTAAGCCATACTTTGGGCTTGGGGAGTCAATTGTAGAGTATGAGATTACTTCAAATAGACCAGACTGCTTCAGTATTTTAGGGATTGCAAGAGAAGCAGCAGCTACTTTTAAAAAGCCTTTCAATTTCCCTGAAATTAAGGTAGAAGAAGTAGATGGCAATGCAGCTGATATGGCAAAAGTAACAATTGAAAATGAACAACTTTGCCCAAGATATGCTGCAAGAGTTATTAAAAATGTGAAAGTTGGCCCATCACCAAAATGGCTTAAGGACCGACTTATGTCAGCAGGACTCAGACCAATCAACAATATCGTAGACATTACAAACTACATGCTTCTTGAATTTGGTCAACCAATGCATGCATTTGACTATGATAAACTTGCAGGACACCATGTTATCGTACGTAATGCTAAAGATGGTGAGACAATGACTACATTATTCGGTGATGAGGTAACACTTGATAGCAGTATGCTTGTCATTGCAGATGAAGCTAAACCAGTAGCAATCGCTGGTGTAATGGGCGGTGAAGATACAAAAGTAACTGAAGATACGACAACTATTCTTTTCGAATGTGCTAACTTCAATGGTTACAATGTACGCCAAACATCTAAAAAACTTGGAATCAGCAGCGATTCTTCTAAAAAATATGTTAAAGGACTTGATCCAAACAACATTACACTTGCAATTGAACGTGCAGCTCAGCTTATTAATATGACAGGTGCTGGTGAAGTTGTATCAGGTATTATTGATGTCTACCCAGTAAAACGTGAAAAACTTACTATTCCATATGATTTAACATGGATTAATAACTATCTTGGAACACAAGTGACTGAAGAAGAAATGAAAGAATACTTCGAAAGACTTGAGTTTGAAGTAGATACAACAAATAAGACAGTAACAATTCCGACATTCAGACCAGACGTAACAATGATGGCTGACCTTGCAGAAGAAGTTGCTAGACTCTATGGATACGATAAAATTGAAGTAACTTTAGAAAGAGGAACACCAACAGTTGGTCATAAAAACTTCGAACAAGAAATAACTGATCAAATCCGTTCTACTATGAGTAGATATGGTGTAAATGGTGCATTAACTTATTCATTTGAAAGTCCAAAAGTATTTGATAAACTTTGTATCCCGGCTGATAGTAATCTTAGAAATGTGTTAACGATTACAAACCCATTAGGGGAAGACTTCAGCATTATGCGTACAACTACTTTAAATGGTATCCTTAATTCACTTTCTATTAACTATAACCGTAGAAATGAAACAGCTATGCTTTATGAAGTAGGAAAAGTATTTGAAAAAATAGAGGGCGAAGAGCTTCCAAATGAAATCAAAAAGGTTACTGTAGGTATGTATGGTAAAGAAGTTGATTTCTATACACTTAAAGGACTTATTGAAGCTTTAGTGGAAGATCTTCATATTCAAAAAGTAAGTGTAGAGAGAAATACAGAGCTTCCATTCATGCACCCAGGTCGTACAGCAAATCTTATGATTGCTGGTAAAGTATGTGGTTACTTCGGAGAAATCCATCCACAAGTAGCTAAAAACTACAGTGTAGATACTAAATTATACGTAGCAGAATTAGACCTTGCACTTATTCTTGCAAATGTAGAAAAAGCTCGTAGTTATGTACCACTTCCAAAATACCCAGCTACAACAAGAGACATTGCTATGCTTGTAAAAGATGATGTACTTGTTGGTGATATTGAAAAAGTTATTACTCAAAGAGGGGGTAAACTACTTGAAAGCTGTGAACTCTTTGACGTATACCAAGGTAAACAAATTGAAGAAGGCCATAAATCAGTAGCTTACAAACTTGTATTTAGAGCAAGTGATCGTACCCTTACAGATGATGAAATTCAAAAATCTATGAAAAAAATCTTAAACGGTTTAGAAACAGTTATTGGTGCAAAACTTCGTGAACAATAGATAAATGATAGGAATAGAGTGAGATTAGATAAATAAACTAATCTCACTCTATTTTTTATTAGGGTATAAAAAACATATAGAAATGAGATTTGGAGATAATAAAAATGAATCTAAATGATTTTTAATAGTGAGCTAACTGTAAAAGTAACAAAATATGACATGGATTGCGAGCAACTTAACAGTGCTGTGCATATAATGTACGAGAGGGGGTGGAATGATGAATTATCGCCATTTGTTTGATGGAATAGAAATACCTGTAAAGCTTGGAGGTCGGAGAAATATTATACCAATTAATTTTGATAACGGTGCGACAACACCTCCACTTAAATGGGTAAATGAAACGGTTAGAAAGAATGCATTAAGTTATGGCCCTATTGCAAGAGGAGCTGGTCAGAAGGGAGATAAATGTACAGAACAATTTGAAGCATCTAGAGAAAGTGTATTAGATTTTTTAAATTTGTTAGGACGAAATGATTATTCAGTTATATATGTAAAAAATACAACAGAAGGGTTAAATTTATTAGCTAATGTTCTGTTTGAATATAAAGATTGTACTGTACTTACAACGCGTATGGAGCATCATGCCAATGACTTGCCTTGGAGGCATACAGCTCATGTAGAATATGTAGAAGTAGATAAGTCTGGTAGAATAAGTCTTAAAGAGATAGAAAATCATCTGGCACAAAATCCTTCTATTAAATTTGTAACAGTAACAGGTGCATCGAATGTGACAGGTTATATTAACCCTATCCATGAGATAGCCAGAATTGTACACAGATATGATGCTAAATTAATTGTAGATGCGGCACAGCTTGTTGCCCACAGAGCTATTAATATGGCAGGACGATGTGAAGCAGAACAAATTGATTTTTTAGTTTTTTCAGGACATAAGATGTATGCTCCTTATGGAGCTGGGGCTATTGTTGGTCTTACAAGTTACCTTAATAATATACATCCCTTTTTGCGAGGTGGAGGAGCGGTAGATGTGGTGCTTGATAATGATGTGATTTGGTCAGAGTCACCTTATCTGCATGAAGCAGGTACGCAAAACTACTTAGGGGTGATGGCATTAGTAGCATCTATGCAGGTACTTAAGAAAATAGGATTTGATGAAATTGCAGAGCATGAAACAAGAATAAAAAATTATCTTCTTAAGGAACTTAGCAAAATACCAGAAGTCATACTTTATGGAGATGTAGATTACTCTGTAAATCGGTTAGGTGTTATTGTATTTAATGTAAGAGGGATGCATTTCGAAGAAGTAGCTTTTAAACTTGCTAGTCAGTTTGGTATAGCTACAAGATATGGTAAGTTCTGTGCCCATCCTTATGTAGATAGAATGTTAGGGATTAATGAAGAGCAAAGGCAGATTAGTGAGCATACGCATAATGGAGAAGATATTGGGATGGTACGTATTAGTTTAGGACTTTACAATACCATGGGAGAAGCAAAGGATTTCATTCATTCTTTAAGATGTTTGATTTATCATCATTAAAATTAAAAAATAAGGTGCCAGGTTAAGGCACCTTATTTTTTTAGGGATACTGTAGGTTAAAAGTTCGTTACATAAGAGCACGTAGGCACTTTTTGTTCATAAGGGTAATAGAGCCTCTAGAAAGCTGTACCCAGCCCTCGTTAGCAAAATATTTAAGCATGCGTGAGACTACCTCTCTAGCACTCCCAATGTATTTGGCAATCTGTTCATGGGTAAGGTATATAGTATTAGAATTATTTTTAGTAGCTTCGTCAATAAGGAAAATAGCAAGGCGTTTATCAAAGCTCATAAAGAGAATTTGCTCCATAGCCCAAATAACATCAGAAAATTTTTCAGCAGCTACTTTATAAGAGAAGTTTTCTACATAAATATTTTGACTTGTAAGTCTGGCAAAAATAGAAGAGTCAATAAGTAAAATTTGGGTATCTACCTCAGCGTCAATATGTACATCAAAAGTAATATTTTTTAGCAAGCATGATGCTGAAAGAATACAGATATCTCCAGAAGAAAGGCGATAAAGTGTGACTTCTTTACCCTCATCTGAAAGGAGGTAAGTTCTAAGTGTGCCACTTTTGACTAGTAGTACACCAATACAGTCCCTATTTCCACCATGAATAGTAGTGCCTTGCTTATAGGTAAGCGGCATAGTGTAATCTAAAATAAGTTGTTGTTCTATAGGTTTAAGGTTATCCCAGAAAGTTAGGCTACGTGTGAGAAAATCGATATCAGTAGGTGTAAGCATAATAGGACTCCTATCTATGATTCATTTATATCTATTATATTATAAAAAAAAGGGGATTTATTCAAAAGAGGAAGTTATTTATGAAATAGATAAATGTGCATAGGGTATAAAGAATAGTGTATGCATTCAATATGTGGAATAGTGAATTTTAAGGATAGAAGTAATTTATAATTGTATAAAAAAGATACAATTTAAATTAAATTATACTATAATATAAATTAGTATTTATATATTTAATAAAATTAATAGATAAGAAGGAGTACACTAGATGATACACTTTAGACAGGTAAAAAAGGGAGACGAAACATTTGTAGCTGAGAAGAAGGGGCAAATTATTGGTAGAGTACTTAATAAAAAAGATGGTTTTACACAAGATAATGGAGAAGTATGCAGTAGATGTGATATTTCAGTGAGGAGGAGGTTATAATATGACAAAGGATCTTACCGTAGGCTCTCCACTTAAGCTTATTATAACGTTTGCCATACCTATGATAATAGGTAACCTGTTTCAGCAACTCTATAATTTGGTAGATTCCATTGTAGTAGGACAATTTATAGGCAAGAATGCTTTGGCTGCTGTAAGTTCAGCTTACACCGTTATGGTATTTGTGACGTCGGTGATTATTGGGTTATGTATGGGGGCATCTGTTCTTTTCTCACAGTTATTTGGGGCAGGAGAATTAGAAAAGCTTAAAAGGGCCATTACAACCAGCTTTATATTTACATTAGGCGTAACAGTCTGTATGATGGCTGGCACTCTAATAGGGATAGAGAGTATTATCCGATTTATGAATATTCCACCAGAGCTCTATAGTGATACTAAGATTTATTTGCAAATTATTTTTATCGGATTAATTTTTACGTTTTTATATAATGCAATTTCTAGTTTGTTAAGGGCATTAGGAGATTCCAAAACCCCTTTGTATTTTTTAATCTTAGCAGCAATTCTTAATATCGTTTTAGATTTAACCTTTGTTTTAGTATGTGATATGGGGGTTAAAGGTGTAGCTATTGCTACACTCATTGCACAAGGCGTAGCGGCTGTTCTGTGCATACTTTATTCAATCAAAAAACTTTCAATTTTACATATGACTAAGCAGGATATGGTATTTGATAGAACTTTATTTGGCATAATTGCTAGGTACTCCATACTAACTTCAATTCAACAGTCTATTATGAACTTTGGCATACTACTCGTACAAGGTTTAGTCAACTCTTTTGGAACAGTAGCTATGGCAGCATTTGGAGCAGCAGTCAAAATAGATGGATTTGCCTATATGCCTGTGCAAGACTTTGGTAATGCCTTTTCCACTTATGTAGCTCAGAACAAAGGAGCTAAGGAAGAAGGACGTATTCATGAAGGGATTAGGTGTACAGTAAAGTTAATCTGCATATTCTGTTTTATCATCTCAGTATTGGTAGTTCTTTTTGCAAAAGAGCTCATGCTGATTTTTATAAACCCTAAGGAGTACGAAGTACTTGCAATAGGCATAGGCTATTTAAGAGTTATAGCACCATTCTATGTACTGATAGGTTTCCTCTTTATGTTTTATGGAGTATATAGAGGATTAGGTACGGTTAAAATTTCGATCATTTTAACAATTATTTCATTAGGGACAAGGGTAATACTTGCTTATCTATTAGCAGCTATGCCTAAGATTGGTCTTGTAGGCGTATGGTGGGCAGTTCCAATAGGCTGGGCGTTAGCTGACGTTGTAGGCTATAGAATTTATAGGAGACGAAGGAGCATTTTAAACATTAACAAATCTTAATAAATTGTGCTAGTAATCTTAATAAATGAGAGGTATGCTATAGCTAATGAAAGATAATGAACTGGCAAAATAACGAACGGGGGATTTTCATGATCTATAAAATTAATATGCTCTCACAGGCAGCAAAAGTAAAAGGACAGGGTGTCCTATCAGCATATGAAGAGCAAGTAAGTTTAGTAAAGGAAGAACTAAATGAAAAATTTATTGTAGTTGAAAATAAATGGCCTGACGCAGATATTACACACTATCATACCGTTAATTTACGTTATTTTTTATCCATACCTTTTGCAAAAAGGAATGGTGTAACAGTTGGATATGTTCATTTCTTACCAGAGACGGTAGATACGAGTCTACAATTACCTAAAATCTGCAAAAAAGTATTTTATAAGTATCTAATCTGGTTTTATAAAAGTATGGATTACCTCGTAACGGTCAACCCTTATTTCATTGAAAGATTAGGTGCTTATGGAGTAGACACAGATAAAGTAACTTATATACCAAACTATGTAAGCGATACACAGTTTTTTCCTATAGAAGAGGAAAATAAACAGCATCTAAGGGAGAAATATGGCCTTGATAAAGACAAGTTTACTGTACTGTGTGCAGGACAACTACAGACAAGAAAAGGTATTTTTGATTTCATAGAAATTGCAAGACAAATGCCACATATGCAGTTTGTATGGGCAGGAGGATTTTCTTTTGGTAAGATGACAGATGGGTATAAAGAGATTAAAGAAGTAGTAGATAACCCACCTCCTAATTTAAAATTCCTAGGTATTATGGATAGGGAGCTTATGAATGAAATTTATAATTTAGGAGATGTTATGTTTTTACCTTCTTTTGAAGAATTATTTCCGATGACCATTTTAGAAGCTATGAACTGCAGAACACCTATATTATTACGTGATATTGATATTTATAAAAATATTTTATTTGATTTTTATGTAAAGGGAAATAATGTAGAAGAGTTTAAGGTTTTATTAGAAAGACTTGCATCAGATGAAACTTTCTATAAGATGGCAGTAGATAAAGCATGGGAGGGGCATTTATTCTATCATAGAGACCATGTGAGTCAGATGTGGGATGCTTTCTATACAGAGATTGCACCTAAAGCAAAACCTTTTAAACTTAAAGCATTATTAAATAGGTTTGGAGGATGATGAAGGTTAAGAAGCTGAATTTAATCATTATTTTTGTAGCACTTATTGGCATTATAGGTTATGTAGGCTTGACAGAAGCACAAAATATAGTGAGCCTTATTCATAAACTAGATTTTCTATGGATAACAGGAGTTATCCTACTTATGGTGGGATACTGGCTTTTAGAAACGCTTACCTTACACTTTATTACGAAGAAATTTCATCCAAGGCAGAAATTTCAAAGTAGTTTACAGACTACTATGATTGGACAGTTCTTTAATTGTATTACGCCTTTTTCAAGTGGGGGACAGCCTATGCAGGCTTTACATATGGTGAAGACAGGTGTCCCCTTTGGCATAGCAAGTAGCTGCTTGCTTACTAAATTTATTATTTATCAAGTCGTATTAACCCTTTATTCATTAGTCGTGTTATGTATGAAACTTGGTGAATTTTCAGCTAGAGTAAGTGGTTTTACGTATATGGTGCTGTTTGGCTTTTTAGTTAATACAGTAGTCGTTATTGCACTGCTTTCTATTGGGTGCTTTAAACGCTTTACCATGCAGGTTGTGTTTAAGATCATCAATAAGCTAGAAAAAATGAAGCTTATTAAAGATGGAGCTAGGAAGAATCACTATGTACTACGAGAGTTTGATAGCTTTTATAGAAGTTTTGAGTGGATGAAGAGCCATAAAAAAATGATCCTCTATACAGTAGTGCTTTCTACATTACAACTTACAGTATATTTTCTGGTGCCTTATTTTATATTAAGGGCATTTGGATTAAATGCTTCAGCATTCTCTATGATTGCAGCTCAGGCATTTGTGCTTATGATTTCGAGTTTTGTGCCACTACCAGGGGCAGCAGGTGGAGCTGAGTTAAGTTTCTTCACCTTTTTTAAACTCTTTTTCCCAGCTAATTTGCTTAATATTTCTGTACTAGTATGGAGGCTTGTCACCTTTTATCTTACAGTATGTGTAGGTATGTGCTTTACATTATGGCAAAAGGGGAATACAGAAAATACAAATCTAACAGAAAAAGCCTAGTTCCAAAGGAACTAGGCTTTTGACATTGCGGAGACAGGACTTGAACCTATGACCTTCGGGTTATGAGCCCGACGAGCTACCAACTGCTCCACTCCGCGACATTTGAAATAACTATATATTTAATATAATAGAAAATAATATAAAAGTCAAGACAAATAGGATGTAAATTTCTACCAAAAGTATTCATTTAGTCAAAAATGAAATTTTTTGCTATAATGAATAAAAAAGCATAGGACAAAAGGAGAAGAGGCAGCATGAAAGTAGATATGCATATGCACACGTACTTTTCAGATGGAACGATGTCGCCAGAAGAAATTGTACAAAAAGCAAAAACGAGAGAAGTAGGCATTTTAGCTATTACAGATCATAATAAATTAGAATCCTGGGAGGAACTTCAAAAAGCAGCGGCCAAAGAAGGGATTATTCCAATCCGTGGTGTAGAAATTAATGCAGCTTATAAGGATAAAGTACTTCATTTACTTGCTTATGGTTTTGAAGATCATACTAAGTTATTTGAGCTTATTGACTTAGCTGACCGTGAAATGCAACGTATGAGTGATGATTTAATTGTAAACCTTTCAAAAATAGATGAGCGTGTGAGTTTAGAAGATTTTAATGCTTATGAATATGATCGTAGAAAAGGTGGATGGAAAGGCCTTCATTATTTGTTAGAAAGAGGCCTTACGACTAAGCTATTTGAAGGCTTTCGATTTTATAGAGAGTATGGATGTGACTTCCCAGAGTACCACTTCCCAGCTATCGAGGAGCTCTGTAAAAATATTAAGGAAGCAGGGGGCTATAGTGTACTTGCTCATCCTATGTCATACTTTAAAGAGTTAAATGAAGAAGAACTTATTGCAGTTCTTGAAGATTTAAGAAGTAAAGGGTTAACCGGTATTGAATGCTACTATCCTACACACAGTGAAAGCATGACCCAAACATGTGTAGATTTCTGTAAGAAATATAATATGCTCATTACGACGGGAAGTGATGAACATGGCGAATTTGGTAAAGAAGCCAAAACACTTGACCAGACTATTGGATGTATGAATATTCATAGAGATATGATTAACATTGAGCCATTATTAAAATAAAAATGAAGAAGCTTTTAACTGAGAAATTTATTTGAAAATTCTTGTGTTAAAGGCTCTTTTTTTTACCTTTTTATAGTAATATGAGTATAGGAATTATTTTTATAATGTAAGGAGGATAAGTTATGCAGTATTATATTGTATTCCAGAACCAGGCTTATGAAGAAAGTAGAATAGAAGATAGGCATGAAGAGATTTCTGAGGGCGATATGATTTTTAAGTATGAAGGCGGCGCTATTGTAGCAGTAGGCATCATAGGAAAGAAGACTTATCCAGACAGTACATTACAACAACTTGGCATCATAGAACATAAACTTCAAAAGAAGCTTCGTATAAAAGAAGTGTTCAAGGAAATTAAAGAATTGATGAACCAAGAGCCAAGCCCATTTGCCATAAGATGGACACAGGAGAATAGATTTCATAAGCTTAATGAGGCATGTGGCCAGTTTATTCTAGACCAAATCAGAGTACATAATCAGTTTTAAGAATAGGGGAATAAGTACAACATGCAGGTAAACAGATTATTCGAGATGATTTATATTTTACTAGGAAGAGAGTCTGTGACAGCTAAGGAGCTCGCTGAAAGGTTTGAAGTATCTACTAGAACGATTTATAGAGATTTAGACACCTTAAGCAGTGCAGGTATTCCTATTTATACAAGTAAAGGAAGTGGTGGAGGCATTAGGCTTCTTGAGAGTTTTACACTAGATAAGTCCTTGCTTTCAAAGGAGGAACAAAGTGAAATCCTAATGGGGCTTCAGGTGCTAAAAGGTGCTAGATATCCTGACACACAGGAAGTTATAAGTAAGATAGGCAGTTTATTTAATAAAAGTGAGTATGATTGGATTGAAGTAGACTTTTCGGGATGGGGAAGTAACAAAGAAGAACAAGAAAAGTTTAAGGCGATTAAACAAGCTATTATAGAAGAAAAGATGATAAGCTTTGAATATTTAAGTAGTTATGGTGTTAAAACTTTAAGAACAGTAGTACCTATTAGACTGGTTTTTAAAGGACAATCTTGGTATGTGCAGGCTTACTGTAAGTTGAAAGAGGATTACCGCACTTTCAAACTTATGCGTATACGTCATTTGAAATGTATAGACGAAAGGTTTCATAGAAGAGAGTTCAAAGTAGGGCCTATAGAGCCACAGTCTATAGAGCCACAGTCTATAGAGCCACAGTCTATAGAGCATACCCCTAGTATAACCGTTAAGTTAAGGTTTGAGTCTTACATGGCTTTTAGAGTTTATGACCAGTTTGCAGAAGAAGCTATTACATATCAGGAAGATGGCAGTATAGAAGTAACAGTTTCTTACCCAGAAGGGGAATGGATTTATAGTTATATTTTATCTTTTGGCCCAGCTGTAACAGTAGTAGAGCCAAAGGAAGTAAGAGATAAAATAACTTATATGCTAGAAGAAACTTTAAAAAAGTATAAAGAGTTTTTGAAATAAGACATACTGTTGTCATATTCATCTTGATATGCTCTAGGTAAATCAAAATTGAAAGGAGCATATGTTATGTGTGAAATGAAATTATGTCAGTCTTGTGCTATGCCATTAACAAAGAAGGAGGAAGTGGGAACAAACGCTGATGGCAGTAAAAATGAAGATTACTGTCTGTACTGCTTTAAAGATGGAGCCTTCGTAGGAGATATGACTATGGAGGAAATGATAGAATTTTGTGTACCGCTTGTCTCTAAAGGCAATCCTTATCCAGATGAAGAGACAGCAAGAGCAGCTATGAAAGCATACTTCCCAACACTTAAAAGATGGAAACTCTAACAATACCGACCAAGTCCATTCTGATTAAGAATAAGGATTTATCTTGGTTTGGGGCAGAATATAATATGAATTTATATAAGGGATGTAGCCATGGCTGTATCTATTGTGACAGTAGAAGTGAGTGTTATCACATTGAGCAGTTTGATACAGTAAGGATTAAGGCGAATGCTATTCAAATTCTAGAAGGTGAATTAAGACGTAAAAGAGGAGAAAAGGCCACTATTTTTACAGGCTCCATGTCTGACCCATATAATCCGCTTGAGAAAAAGTTATGCTTAACAAGGCAGGCGTTAGAACTTATAAAGTCTTCTGGCTTTGGTGTATCTATAGCGACTAAAAGTGATCTTATTACAAGAGATATAGACCTTATTAAGGAGATTAGTAATAGGGCACCTGTCCTTGTAAAGGTTACTATTACAACAGCAGATGATAAGCTTGCTAGGAAGGTAGAACCCTATGTAAGTGTGTCTTCTAGACGCTTTGAGGCTATACAGCAGCTCAGTGAAGAAGGCATTTTCACGGGCATTTTAATGATGCCCCTACTGCCTTTTATAGAAGATACGAAGGACAATATTTTTGAAATCGTAAAGAAAGCTCATGAAAGTGGTGTAAAGTTTATTTACCCTGCTATTGGTATGACCATAAGAACAGGGCAAAGGGAGTATTTTTACAACAAGCTAGATGAGTATTTTCCAGGCATGAAAGAAAAGTATATAAGGACTTATGGCAATCAATATAAATGCGTATCTAAACAGGCTAGACAGCTTTATGAGTTGTTTGGAGCTGAGTGTAAAGCTAGGGGGATACTTTATGAAATGCCACAAATTATAGAGGCCTATAAAAAAGGTTATAGGACACAGCAGTTGTCTTTGTTTTAGATATTGTTAGGTGAAAAGAAGTTGTACGAATCAAGAATTTTTGAAATCAATACGTGTATCGTTTTAGTGAGAAAAATAGCACCTCCTAGGAGATGCTATTTTTTATTCTTTACAGTAAGAATTAGGTATAAGTATAATGTATAGTATAAATCATTTAATGGCGGATAGGCTTAAGGTAAGATGTTTTAGAAAAAATAATAGAGGGATGCATATGAAAGAACTCATAACAGAAAGACTTATTATAAGACCATGGAAAGTGACTGACCTTGAAGATTTCTATGAATACGGTAGTGACCCTAAAGTGGGGCCTAATGCAGGTTGGCCTACGCATACGGATATAGAAACAAGTAGGAAAATTTTAGAGTCCTTTGTAAAAAGAGAAGATGTAAGTGCTATAGTATTGAAAGATAAGGGAAAAGTAATAGGTGGAGTAGGCCTTCACCAAATTGCACCAGATAGGCCTTATGCAAAGGAGTTGCAAAGAGAGATAGGGTATGTAGTGAACTCAGCATATTGGGGGAATGGGTATGCAACAGAGGTAGTGAAAGCACTGCTTCAGTATGGATTTGAAGAATTAAAACTAAAGAGTATTTGGTGTGCACATTTTGATTGGAATGAAAGATCGAGGCATGTCATTAAGAGATGTGGTTTTCACTATATTTATACGAAAGAGGAAACACTGCCTATGCTAGCTTATAAAGTTGTAACAACTCATTATTATAGGTTAAGCAAAGAGGAGTATAAAAGTTTGATAAGGGGAATTGAATCCTAGTACATCGTTTAAGTTGTACTAGGATTTTATTGTGTAGAAGGTAAGGGAGAAATAAAAATTGATATTTGATAAAAATAGATATAAATACAAAAATAAAAAAGGACAGAGAAAAGACAGATAATCGGTTTAAGCTAAAAGGGAAAGGGGTATATGGATTAGCCTTTACATTACAGTTTAATCCATGGTCTGTGGCTATCAATCAATTAAGATTAGTATATATTTTCTCAGGTATTGTTGTTGGATTGATAGAGGATAAGCAAATTACAACAGTTATGAAAATAGATGAGAAAAGTGAAGTAACAGCAGACTATAGATGTATGGAGCAAGTAGTAAGTAATTTACTCTTAAATGCAATACAGCACACGGATATAGGGGGGACAATCTGGATTTCACTTGTGGAAGGCAAGGTAGAGATTGAGAATAAAGGAGCACCTATACCAGAAGATAAATTAAAGCTTATTTGGAATGCTTTTTATAAGGTGGAAGAAATTAACAATAGGTCAGGTGAAGGAAGTGGGCTGGGCGTATCTATTGTAAAAAATATGTTAGAGCTACATAAGTTATCTTTTGGTGTAGAAAATACTGAGGAAGGCGTCAAATTCTGGTTTAATTTAAGACGGGGGTAAATGAGAGAAATAGCCTGGCTAGTCATCCTATTATGAATCCATTATAATGGATTTGAAGAATTAAGATGATCATACTAGGAGGAAATAGATGAATGATACAGCGTATTTAGGGAAACATGTTAAAGTCATAATTGATAGACCACTCGGAACAAAGCATCCCCAGTATGGTCATATTTATACACTTAACTATGGTTATATCCCAGATACTTTAGCAGGTGACGGTGAAGAAGCAGATGCTTACATTATCGGGGTATTTGAACCATTAGAAACCTATGAGGGGTATGTGATTGCTCTTATTAAAAGGGAAGACGATGTCGAAGATAAATTAGTTGTATGTAAGGATAAAGGGAAGTACAGCAAAGAAGCTATAGCAGCACTTGTAGAGTTCCAGGAAAGGTTTTTTACAAGTGAGATTATAATGGCCGAAGTGTAAAAGTACATCACAGAGTTACAGGGTAGAAGACAATGAAATACTTTATGATAGCCTACTAGGATAAGTTTGGATCCTAGTAGGCTATTTACATTGAAATTCCCTATTTTTACAGGATACTGACAAGAGTATGAGTTAAGGATAGGAGGTATTTTAGTGCTATTGGCTTATGAAATTATGACTTTTTTAGAAGGGGTAATTCAATGATAAATGTACAACCACCGCCAGGAGTAGGGGAAAAGTCTAGTTTACCATTATGAAGATGAATAATTTCTTTAGCAATGCTTAGGCCAAGTCCGTAGTGATTTTTATCTTTTCTTGAAGCGTCTACACGGTAAAAACGATCAAAAATATGAGATGCGTGGCTAGGGGGGATGCCTGGGCCATTGTCTATCACTTTAATGATACAGGTATCAGAGCGCATACTTAAATCAATCGTAATGGTGCCACCTTCTTGAACATAGTGGAGAGCATTATCTAAGAGAATGGTAATGGCCTGTAAGATACGTTCATCATCACATAAAACAGGAGGAAGTGTATACTCAGGTAGATTGAGATTAAGCCTTTGCCTTTTGCCATTAGCAAGAGGGATAAATGTATCTAGCATGTCAATAAGAAGAGTGTCAAGTTCTACAGGCTTTTTATGGATAGACCAAGTGTTAGCATCAGCAGTAGCAAGGAGGAGTAGGTCATCTACAAGACGTGCCATACGTTTACATTCTCTTTCAATTTGCATAGTGAAAGGCTGGCTATCTAGGTGAATACCAGACTGTATAACAGAATTGCTACTTTGTATAACAGCTAAAGGTGATTTCAGTTCATGAGAAGCTGCTGCAATGAATTGGACCTGTTTTTGCTGATTAATAGTAATAGGCAGGATAGCCCTTCCAGCAAACCAATAACTAAAGAGGCTAAGAAGTACAATACCTATAAGGCTAATGGAGATGAACAAAAGTCTTGTATAAATAATGGTTTCTTTTTGGACACTCATATCTTGAAGCAAAGTAAGGCTAAAACTTCCCTTATAAGAGGGGATAAGTGCTACACAGACACGGTAATATTCACATTCATCTCCCTGGATTTTAAAAAACTGTTTAGAAATATTGAGCCTAGATGTAGGAGGTGCATCCATATCAAACTGATAATCCTCTAAAGCAGTTTCATGGGCCTTTTGGATAAGCTTATCCCTAGGTGTAAGAGGTGTCCAAGCACCTTTAAAAAATAGGGGATGAGTGTTATCTTCAATAGAAATAATTAATTTGTTATTAGTCTCTAACTGTGCAAGCCACGACAATTTAATACTTTGGTAAGTTTGAAGCTGATAAGTAATAGTCTGAAGCTGATTTTCAAAGGCAATATGGCTGCTTGTATCTATATTTGTTTCAGAGATCTGTAAAGCAATAAGGCAAATAACACATAGAATAAGGCCTGTTATTGTACTACAAATAAGGGTAAGGTGCATGCGTAGTTCTTTAAGCATTATGAATCTCCAGTGTATAGCCGATGCCTCTTATGGTTTTTAATTCTAAGTTGCTTTCTACAGTGCGAAGTCTACGTCTAAGAAAATGTATATAGTTATCTAGATTGCCTTCTTCCACTTCAGCATAGGGACCCCATACACGGGAAAGTAGTAGGGGACGAGGAAGAATACTTGCAGGTTGCTTGAAGAAGGCTTCAAAAAGCTGAGCTTCTTTTTTTGAGAGTGAGCAGCTACCTTTAGGACCTATAAGTGTAAGGTTATCTAAGTCAAAATCAGTATTGCCATAGGATAGTGAGTGGGAAGTAATCCAGGCAGTAGGGCGTCTACTAAGCGCACGAATACGTGCAAGGAGTTCTTCTATAGCAAAGGGCTTAGCTAAGTAGTCATCAGCGCCAGCATCTAGGCCAGTAACTTTATCACCAATACTATTAAGAGCTGTAACCATAATAACTGGGACAGCAATATTTAATAAGCGCATTGCTTTTAATACACTAATACCATCAAGGGATGGCAGCATACGGTCTAATATAATAAGATCATAAGCTTGTTGTTTAATAAAGAATAGGCCTTCTTCGCCATCATAAGAGCTATCAACAGTATAACCTTGATTTTGAAGTTGTAATTTCACAGTATCACAAAGTGACTGGTCGTCTTCGATAAGTAAAATACGCATATTTGCCTCCTTAAGTCATCATTATAAGATAAATATTTTTTATTATAGCATTTATTGATGGATAAGACGAAAATTCTTTTGAAATTCATAAAAGCTTTAAAGTTTTTAGAGGTTATTTAGAGATAAGATAAGTAGAATTATATTAAATAAATAAAAAATAAGATAAGTAAGGAGTAGAAGATGAAAAAACATATATATAAACTCATGGTAGGCCTATTAATTGGGGCAACAGCATTTGGAGTGACAGGGTGTAGTAATAATATAGCAGGTGAAAAAAGTAGCGTAAGTCAAGATATTCCAATGGGACGTTATATAGAAGAAACGGTAGATATGCCTAAAGAGATAAAGTCTTTAATAGATTATAAAGTAAATAGTGATGGCACAATGGAGATTCATGGTTATGCTTCTGGAAATCAGGTTGTTGCTTATACTTCAAAAGATGGGAAAAGCTGGGAGAGTAAAGATGCTACATGGTTAAATGACCTTATAAGTGCTGGAAATCAGCTATCAGCAATCACTTCTAATGAAAAAGGAGAGTATTACGCTCTATATTATAATCCAGACTTTAAAACACGTATAGGAAAGTTATCAGAAGGTAATAAAGTAGAGGAAATCCCTTATGAAGTAGATGAAAGTAGTTATATTTCAGCTATTAAGGTGGATGAAGAGGGAAGCATCTTTGTAGGCATGAATAATGGTGTAGTAAGAATTAATGAGGCAGATGGTAGTGTAATTACTGAATATAGTGTAACAGGAACAGAGGGTGAAGTTGTAGTTGTTGATAATCAATTAATGGTAATAGATGCACAGCGCGGGGGGCTTGTAGCCTTTAATTTAGAATCTGGCGATGAGGAGAACTTTATTCCTTATGAAGGCACACTTTGGGGAAGCAAGCTTCTAAGTAATGATGAAGGCAATGTCTACATTGTGAATACAGAGGGCGTAAGTAGATTAGCACCAGGTGGTAGTATTTGGGAGAATGTAATTGAAAGTAGCACAAGTTCATTTGGAACGCCATCTCTATTTGTAAGACAAGTAGCTATGAAAGGTAATGATGAATTTAGTGTAGCTTTTGATAGTGTAGAAGGAGCTTATACACTTTTAAATTATCATTTTGATCCAAATGTACCATCTAGACCAACAACAGAAGTAAACTTATATATGTTAGAGGATAATAGGTCGATTAGACAAGCAGTAGCAGAGTATCAGCGCCAAAACCAAGAGGTATTTATTAATATACAAGTAGGTATTCAGGAGGGTGATACCCTTACAAAGGCTGATGCAATCCGTACACTTAATACCCAGCTTTTAGCAGGGAAGGGTCCAGACATACTTGTACTTGATGGACTTCCAATACAATCTTATATGGAGAAAGGTGTACTTTTAGATATGAGTGATTGGGTAGACGGTATGAGAGATAGTGGTAAGTGGTTAGAAAATATTACAGAGGCGTATAGGCAAGAAGATGGTTCTATTTATGCACTTCCAACACGCTTTAAGGTACCAACCCTATGGGGGAACAAAGAGCTTGTAAATGGTGTAGATTCCCTTGAAGGGCTTGCAGATTGGGCTAAGGAGAATCCAGATAAACAAGTATTTTATAGCATGACACCAGAGGAGCTTATGAAGAAATTATACGGTATTACAGCCCATGAATGGATGGATGAAACAGGGCAAATTAAAGAAGATGCTTTTGTAACCTTCATAGAGTCTATCAATACATTATCAGGCCAAGGTGGGGCAGATGAAGCACCTAGTATGAACTCATCATCATCAGGTATGACTATAGAGTTTAACGATGCAGATGATCCTGCTATTCAGGAAAGTATTAAAAATACATTATCAACAGAATATATGGCGCATAAGGATGTTGAACTACACATGACAGAAGTTGAAGCATTCATGGAAATCCCGTATTTAAATTCAGCTATTATGCAAAGAGGTGATGGAGACTTTGGAGCTGTTCTAGCTAAGGATGGCGGCGTATACAATCCAGTAGGCATTGTAGGGATTAATGCTAATAGTAAAAACAAAGATATTGCAAGTGAGATTGTAAAACTAGCTATGTCTAAAGAGGTTCAAAAAGTAGATTTATATGAAGGTTTCCCTATCGATAAAGAAGCATTAGAAGAACAAGCAATAATAAATGAAGATGGTATGATGGCCGCAATGGGAATGGCTATTGAAAAGCCTATCAAGATGCAGCCTGCAACACAAGAGTCTTATACAAAACTTAAAGAACAAGTAGATAAACTTACGATTCCGGCAATGACAGATGAAGTGCTTATGAATCTTATTATAGAAGAAACGAAAGGATACTTTAATGGCGAGAAAACAGCAAATGAAGCTGCCGAAGCAGCAGCAAAACGCACAAGAGCCTATTTGGCAGAATAAAAAAAAGAGTGACTTAAAAGTCGCTCTTTGCTTTTTGTTACCAAGTCTTATAGGGGTAATGGTTTTTATTTTTATTCCTTTTATAGATGTTATACGTAGGTCTTTCTTCGGGGCTATGAGTGGTGAATTTGTAGGGCTTAAAAATTACGCTACTATTTTTCAAAATGATGCCTTTAAGTTAGCAGGAGGAAATACTTTAAAATTTACACTTATTTGTATTCCTTTATTAGTTATAGCTTCTTTAGGGCTTGCCCTTTTAATTAATGCTATTGGGAAGAAGGCGCAGTTATTTAAGATGACATTCCTTTTACCCATGGCTATTCCAGTAGCTTCAGTGGTACTTTTATGGCAAGTTCTCTTTCACCAAAATGGACTTTTAAGTCGTGGGATTATAGCACTTGGGGGGCAAAGAGTAGACTGGATGAAGACGGATTGGGCTTTTTGGATTCTTGTTGCAAGTTATTTATGGCGTAACATTGGGTATGATATGGTACTTTGGCTAGCAGGACTTAGTACCATTTCACCAGCAATATATGAGGCAGCAAAGGTAGATGGTGCAAGTAGCTGGCAGCAATTTACAAAGATTACAATACCTCAGCTTTTACCAACTTTATTTACTATAGTCGTATTGTCACTGCTTAACTCTTTTAAAGTATTTAGGGAGGCCTACCTCATTGCAGGGGATTATCCACATGATAGTATGTATATGCTTCAGCATTTATTTAACAATTGGTTTGTGTCCTTAGACATTGATAAATTATCAGCAGCAGCTACCATAGTTGCAGGGGTTATTTTGATATTGATTTTACTATTGCAAAGAACTTGGGAAGGGGATGAGGACTAATGAAAAAATATATACCTATAACGCTAGTCAGTTTCCTAGCACTTATTGTGTGGTTACCTTTATGGATGCTTATAAGTGGTTCACTTATGCCTATTGATGAGATTAAGACATACTTTGGTCCTGTGCTTTTAGGAGGTTCTGGCTTTGCAAAATGGCCACTTATTCCAGCCTATCCCACAATGGCGCCTTATATAGAGTTATTATTAGACTCTCCAGCGTTTTTTGCTATGTTTTGGAATTCTATTAAGATTGTTGTACCTATTTTGATTGGGCAAGTATGCTTTGGGATGCCAGCGGCATGGGCTTTTGCAAGATTTGAATTTCCATGCAAAAAGTTACTTTTTACACTTTATATAGCCCTTATGCTTATGCCTTTTCAGGTAACCATGGTACCCAATTACCTTGTTCTTGATAAAATGAATTTACTTAATACAAGAGGTGCACTTATCTACCCACTTGTCTTTTCTACATTTCCAGTATTCATTATGTACCGCTTCTTCAAATCTATACCAGAGGCTATGATAGAAGCAACCAAGATGGATGGGGCAGGGCATTTTAGAACTTTTATACATATAGGGTTACCATTAGGGGCAGCAGGTATTGTATCTGCTCTTGTACTAGGCTTTTTAGAATACTGGAATATGATTGAGCAGCCTCTTACATTTATACAAGATAAATCCTTATGGCCGTTATCATTGTATTTGCCGCAGATTGCCGTAGATCAGCTTAGTGTTTCTATAGTGGCATCAGTTATCATGCTTATTCCAGCTCTTTTAGTCTTCTTATGGGGGCAAAATGACTTAGAAGCAGGGATTCGTGCAGCTGGACTTAAAGAGTAGTGTAAAAAGGAGAAAGGTTAAAAAGATGAATATGAATTTAAAAAATCAACTTAAAAAAGAATTACCTACTCCAAAAGAGGAGAGGGATAAAGTTAAGCAAATAGCTATAAAAGCATTAGCAGGCTTTCTCATTATTATGGTGGCATTTACAGGGCTTTCAAAATCTGCCGATGCACTTACAACGCCGCAAGTAGTGGCCCAAAGACCAAAGGGTGGACGTATTGAACAGAAAGTGGAAGTACGTGGTAGCTTAAAGCCAAAAAATGAAGAAAGCATGGAAGTAGGAGAAGGTCTTCTTGTAAAAAATGTGTTTGTAGAAGCAGGACAGCGCGTTCAAAAAGGGGATGTACTTTTAGAACTGGATGCTAAAGAGATAAAAGAGAAACTAGATACTGCAAGAGATGATTTAAAGAAGTTACAACTTAGGCTGGAACAACTTAGCCTCAATAAAGACTTTACAGCTAATAGTTCACCTATGGAAACAGCAAAAAAAACATTAGCTGACCTTGAAGAAGATAAAATCAATCTTGTGAAAAAAGAAGATGTAAAAATAGAACGTGCTAAAGAGAAGGTAAAAGAAGCTGAGGAAGACTTAAAGGAAGCTGAAGAGAACTTAGCTACTTTTCAAGGTGAAAGCTTAGAGGAACAACTTAAAAAAGCAAAAGAAGAAGAAAAAGAAGCACAAAAGCATTTAGAGACTCAAAAATATGAAAAAGACAAAGCCATTAAGAGAGCTCAGCAAACAGTAGATGAGGCAAAAGAAAACTTATGGCTTTTAGGAGGAGGGGAAGCAACAAGTGCTCTTCAGGCATTAGAACGTGCCGAGATGGAATATGAAATAACAAAATCAGACTGGGAGCGTACTATCAAAGCAGCTGAAGAGTCACTCCAAAAAGCTAAGGATAAAGTAAAAAGACTTGAAAATGGCGAAATCGATGATGAAAGTCTTAAGCAAGAAGAAGAAAAGGTTAAAGCAGCAAGAAATCAGGTAAAAGAACAAGAACGCTTATTAGAAGATGCACTAGTAAGTAAGGAAGATACAATAGCTGATTTAAATAGAAAAATAGAAAGTGCAAAAAAAGATTTAGTAAAAGCAGAAGGCGAAGAAGAAAATCTAGCACTTAGTAAAGAGCAAAATCTTCAAAAAGAAGGTATTGAAAAGGAGCTTATGCTCTTAGATATAGAAGCAAAGGAAAGAGAAATAAGTAAGTTAGAAAAAGCTATTAAAGAAGGTGGACAATTAAAAGCACCTTCATCAGGTATTATTAGAGAAGTAAAAGTTACAAAAGGTGATACCACAACAAAAGGAGACCTTCTTGTCTTTGTAGGAGATACAAGTAGCTATATACTTGAGACTGAGCTCACTAAAGAGGAAGCAGAACTTATTAAAATAGGAGACCAAGTAGAAGTTACTCTAGACGGGGATAAGATGCCTGTAGGAGATAGCATAGTAGAAAGTATTGTACCTGTACAAGGTGATACAGAAGGTAAGAAGAAAATAAGTATTAGTGTGCCAAAGGGTGAACCAGGTATGGGCGCTATGATGAAGGTGATTCAGGAATCAGATAAATACCGTTATATCATACCGATTGAAGCACTAAGAGAAGAGAATGGAAGTTACTATGTACTTGTAGCAAAGCAACAAACAACAACACTTGGTGAGGAAATCATTGCAGATAGAGTAGATATAATGATTCTAGATAAAAACCAAAGGAGTGCAGCTGTAGAAGGGGCACTAGGAGCGCAAGATATAGTCATTGTCAAAAGTAATAAACCAATCTCAGCAGGTGATAGAGTTCGCCTGGTTGAACAATGATGAGGGCGTATAAGCGCATTGTTTCATATGTACTTGTTGTATTTATAACCCTGTTTGCATGGAGTATATGTCTAACAAATGCGCAGAAAATACAAATATTACAAGATGTAGTAGAACTTCGCTATGATAGAGAAAAGCTGGATGTTAGGACTATGAAGAACCTTCAAAAAGGAGAAAGCGAAAGTAGTGAAAAAATCGTAAAAAGTTTTATAGCATGGGAGCAAAGCCCTAAAGAAGATTTAAGGAATAAAGAACTTGCTAAAAATGTAATAGGAGAAGTTGTTAAAGTATATGGTAACCTAACCATGCTGTTTCCTGTAGAAAAACTACAAGGACAAACACTCTATGAAGGGGATGGGGAAGGTACAATCATAAGTGAAGGTGTAGCCTATAGCTTGTGGGGAAGTACCGATGTTGTAGGTCAAAGTCTTATAGTAGGGGATAAGGCGTATGTGGTAAGAGGTGTACTTAAAGAAAAAAGTAATAGAATCATCACCCAAGCAGATATGGCAGATAAAGAAACAAAGTTTAGTGCGCTGAGGGTACAACTTGTAGATAAAGAAAATGTAGAAGGGGTGATAAGTACATTAAAATTTAAATATAACTTGCCTGAAAGCGTACTAAGAAACTTATCTTTAACGAGCATTTTATTAAGTGGACTAGCACTTTTACCAGGTTATCTATTAGGATTTTATGGGCTTATTAAACTGTATAAATTCATCTATAGTACCCATAGATACTGGGTATCAGCTATTCTTTTAAGTATTATAGCACTAGGTTTAACCTGGATAACAATAGAGATGATGCAGTTTATAACCTACATACCTTCTTATATTATTCCAAATAAATGGTCAGACTTTACATTCTGGTCAAAACTCATAGATGGATTCATAGAAAATAGCAGACAGTTACAGGCCTTGCCTGCTTTAATAGGAGATGGATGGTATAACGGAATAAAAGCCATGATAGTAGGAGGTTTTAGCATAACTTGTATAGGGATGCTAGCCTTTAGTAAAATAGCTAAAGTAGAAGAGGGTAAGACATTGTTCTATAGTACTTTAGGTGCTATTATGCTGAGTTTTATAACTATTATGTTAGTCTATCGCTTAGAAGGGCAAGTAACGATGATTGAGGCCTTCTGGGGTGTAATGCCTATGTATCTCCTGATTACATTTATTATTAATAAGTGGACTAAATTGTTAAGTTAATTTATTGGTTTAAAGATAAAAAGCCTTGCACTATTTGTCTAGTGTAAGGCTTTTTTAGATTTATAAGATAAGGGGACTTTATTGTTTGCTTTTAGTGTAGAGCTGCTTAGTCTTGAAGCCTTGCTTTAAGATTTCTGCCATCTCTATTAAGCGTTTATCAATAGTGTTTTGCGTTCTAGCACTATAGACGTAACGTGCCCAATCTCTTTGATAGCCTGGGGTCAGTGCCACGTAGCGTTCAAGAATTTCAGGTTGGTTTTGGAAATAGACCTTTAAATCTGTAACTTTATCTTTATAATCATCTACACACTGACTAGGTTTAGGGGATTTTTTTAATGCTTTTTTGAGATGTCTTAAGCCACAGACTGTAAAAGTATCATTAAAAGCGACCATTCTTGAAAATTTTAATAAACTTTCTTTGAAATAGCCATCTTCATCCATAGGGAGTGTCATAATACTGTCTCTATGGATAAAGGTATCATAGTGTTTATTACCTTTTTTAGGATAGACCAGATAAAGGTAGCCTCCCTCTGCTAGTAAATTTTGTTCTACAACCTCATCAATAGCTTTTTCAAATTCCTCTAAAGAAAATACAAAGGAAAATATACGATCATATTGGGTTTGTTGTACCTTATAATCTGCAAAAATATCTTGTAGCTCCGTAACTGTATCGGGTACATTTAAGAATAATCTGTTTTTATAGTTTTCAATTTTTAATTTATCTAATACTGTTTTTACTTGTGTCATAAGTGTATATCCTCATTTATTGTTAGAAATATTGTTCTTAATACGACCATAACATTAGAAATAAGAATAAGCAATCTATACGAAGAAAAATAATAATTTATCAATGTAGATTTCGGAATAATACAAAAGATTATCAGTGTTATGATATAATCACTACTAAAGGTTGCTAAAGAAGATTTGTGTTTATTTTTAGAAGGGGGGCAAAGATGAGAGTACAAGTTGTAGATTATAATAAAGAATGGAAAATGATGTATGAGCAAGAGGCTAAGGCCATTGAATATATTCTAGGGGATTTGCTTGTTGAAGTACATCATATTGGCAGTACATCTGTTGAGGGATTAAAGGCAAAACCAATTATTGATATCATGCCTGTAGTTAAAAAGATTGAAGAAGTGGATGCGTTTAACTTGGAATTCGAAAAAATAGGTTATGAGTGCATGGGTGAGTTTGGTATAAAAGGACGAAGATATTTTAGAAAAGGCAAAGATGAACGCACACACCAAGTACATATCTTTGAGAAGAGTAATGTGGAAAATATCAAGAGGCATCTGGCAGTACGTGATTATCTAAGAGTACATGATGATGTAGCCTTAGAATATGGCAAGTTAAAAGAAACTCTAGCATTAAAATATCCAAATGATATAGAAGCCTATTGCGATGGAAAAGATGATTTTGTAAAGCAGATGGAACGTGATGCACTCAGGTGGAAAGAGCTAAAGGGATGGAACTGCGTTATTGAAACAAAGACAGTAGAGGCTTTAAGAAATTCAACTGGATATATAAAATGAAGAAGTCCCTAGAAAAATATAGAAAATAAAAGGTAAAAGGGGATTAGTATGAGATGCTAAGAAAGCCTTACTTATTAAATAGGTAGCTTATGTATAAAAATTATAAGACTAATACTTTACAAGTTAGGCACTACTCCTTTCAGGAAAGGGTGCCTTTTTTAGAGTCGTGATTATTTGTAAAAGCACTTAAAAAATAATTTTGAAAGTGAACTTTTTAAGGCGTTTTTCCATCTTTAAATATAGAACCGGTTCAAAAGATAGGAGTGTTAGGAAAGGATGAAAATAGAGAAAGAGGAATTTGAGCAGCTTATAGAGCAGCATAGAGGTGTGATTGAACGCTTAGTTTATTATAAGATTCCTATTAAAGAAGATGCAGAGGATATTCTTCAAGATATATGGCTCATAGCTTATGAGAAGGTGAATCTACTAAGAGAGAAACAATTGTTTAAAGCTTGGCTTATTAAAATTGCAACTAATGCTTGCTATGCCTACTATCGTAAAGTATTCAAAAGCAATGAAGTAGCTTTGGATAAAGATTTAGAAAAAAGTTATATGAAAGACTTAGGAAGCTGGCGAGTAGGAAGAAGTGTAGAAGAAAATGTAATGGAAGTGCTAGAGCATTTAAAGGAAGAGCAAGGTAAAGTACTTCAACTTTTTTATTATTATCAATTGCCTATAGCAGAGATTGCAAAAAGGCTTAATTTACCGGAAGGAACGGTAAAGAGCAGGTTAAGTGCAGCACGTAAAAATTTTAGAAAGAATTATCCGTATTTTAAAGATGAAAAAGGAGATGAAGAGATGAAAAAGAACATCTTTCCAGAGATTAGTCCACTTATTACAATAGAAAAAGTAGATGCACCAGAGTTTGAAGTAAGATGTATGCAAGATACAGGCTACTTTATAAGACCTAGAGTAGGGGAACATGTAAGTGTAGCAGCTTATGACTTTACCACTTATCCAGAGATGAAAAAATCACGTGAATGGCAAATTACTGTAGAAGGAAAAGCTAAGATTCATGGAATAGAATGTATAGAAGCTAAAGTACAGTTTGCTGTACATAGTTATAATTATTACTTCAGAGAAACTGAGGATTATATTCAAACATTAGCCGCTTGGGAGTTAGATGAACAAGGCTTTAAGAAGTTATCAACCTTTTTAGATGATGATTTTTGGGCCTATTGGGGAATCGGTGAAGATAACTGCGGAGAAGCAATTTTAAGAAAAAGACGAGGGGATATTGAGGTAAAAGAAGATGGCACCTTATATAAAGCCCAGATTGAGCCACATAATTATGATATAGTAGGAAGATATAAGGTAACAATCGGACAAAAAAGTTACGATACTATTAGGCATATATATTTTAATCAACATGATGAATTAGTTGAGAACTATATCTCTAAAGAAGGTAAGAATATTTTATTTAGACGCTTTAACAAATACAACTGGCAAGTAGGAAAAGAGGAAGGGTATAGTAAGCCATGGACAGAAATGTTTCCAGAAACAGATAGAGTTATTTTAAATGGAGAAATCTATGTACACTGGTACAACTGCTTACCTGATTATATTATGGATGAGGTAGTGCAAAATAGTAATTGACACATAAAAATAGAGATGGCACTTAGTAGGTTGTGCCATCTCTATTTTCCTATACCTATAACCCATGTATTTCATATGTTGCACCCTGACCAGCCATCACTAACAAAGTATTCTTCCATAGGCTTATACGCATTAAGAATTAAAGGATTATTTTTAATCATTCTATATTCATCTATCCAAAGAATTTTTTTACCCCATAGAGCCATTCTTTGAGCTAGGGCATTTGATGATTCGCGTTCAAAAATCTTGTTGTCATACATTATGTATTTAAAATGTTATCTTAATCCTGTATACTCTAGAAAAAAGGGAAATAGGCATTTTATGCATAAAAACTTTACTAAAAACAGATAAAATAGATACAAGACTAAATAAAATGAGGAATGAATAGATGAAAAGAAAGTATTTAGATGGAAGTAATTGGGCTTGGCTCGCTGAGCGTTCTTACAAATGGATGTATGTAGATGGTGAATGGAAGGGGTATGTTTCCTTAGTTAAAATGGGTTCTGTCAAAAGAAAATTAAAAGCACATTATAATCCAGAAATATGCTTATGTGATGATGGCTATAAGGGCATAATCTTTTTGCCGGACAATGAGACTTGGTGTGTAACAGCTATTTATAATAGACATAATGAAATTGTAGAGTGGTACTTTGATATGACTAAAGAAAATGGGGTAGATGAAAGAAACATACCTTATTTTGAAGACTTATATTTAGATGTTATTGTAGCACCTGATTTTAGTGTGCACTTAATAGATGAAGATGAACTGCAAGAAGCGCTTGATGAAGGGACTATCACAAAGGAAGAATATGATTTAGCGTATAGAACTTATGAAAAATTAGTTGAAGAAGTGATTAGAGATGAGGAGTTTCTTACTGTATTTTTACCACATTACTTAGAAGTCTTAGATCATTAAAAGTAGGAACTTTTTTTATAATCATACGTCTAATTATTAGAGTAAGTTAAATGTTTAATCAATGGGGGTGGATAATAATGAAGAAAAGTTTAATATGGACATTAATGGTATTTGTAACATTCTCAAGTATAAACTTGTATGCAAGTGAACCAACTAAGGAGATTATACCTCTTGCAGACCAAGGAGTATCCACTCATGTTATTAATAGGAATATACCTATTACAAAGGCTGAGTTTATTACAGTGATTTTACAAGCAGTGAATGATAAGGAGCAATTGCCACCTATTATGGATACACATTATGCTTTACCAGCTATGGAAAGGGCAGAAAAACTAGGTATTATTGAGCTTAAAGACTATCCTATGGAAACTTGGTCAGAAATGATATCTAATGAAGAAAAGAGTGCCATACTTTCTAAAGCTGCAGCAAATAAAGAGATAGATATGGAGAAGGTGTACAAAGTACTGAGTGAAGTACTCATTGAAAAAGTGACTGTAGATGGTGAGACAGTAGACTTAGGTCATAATCTACCTAGTCATTATATGGGTCAGGTTATGTTACCTTTAAGAAATATAGCAGAGGCTATGGGTTTTGAAGTGGAATGGGATGCAGCCACATACACTGCAACATTAAACAATGGAAGGATAGAGTCTAAGGTACAAATTGGGTTTGATTCCTATTTGTATAAAAGTGTTAATGCAATAGGTATGTCAGCACCTTTTAGTGCGGGCGTAGCGCCTAAGCTTATAGATGGAAGTGTCTATGTCCCAAGTGAATATTTTTCTATGTTTGCGGATTGTACGATTTCCGACTGGACTATGCATTTTATAAACAAAAGTAGAGAATAATCTTTATATTAGAGAATTTAATAAAAAATTTGAGTTCAGAATAGTAAGCCTATTATAAAATATGCTATACTTGTATATATATAAGGCGAGAAGAGGATAGAGGACCTCAGCAGAATAATAAAATAGTTAGAACATAAATAGCATTTAAGAGTATAACTCTTAAAGGCTATTTTCTTAGTGAATTTAAAAGGAGAGCATAAAATGAAAATAGAACAACTTAAAAGAGAAAATAAACAGTGGATAGATGAAGGGGCAGAGCTTCTTGTAGTCTGTTTTGAACATGCATGGGATACAAAAGAAGAAGCCTTAGAAGATATGGAGAAATTTGTCCAAGAAGAGAGGATTGCTCTCGTAGCAATAGAAGAAGAAAGTGTAGTAGGAATAATTGGTGCAATCCCCTCTTATGGGAAGACAGGCTGGGAACTCCATCCTTTAGCAGTAGAACCATCTTATCAGTCAAAGGGAATAGGGACAAAGCTTGTTGCAGCTTTAGAAGAAGAAGTCTATAAGCAAGGCGGCATTATGATTTATCTTGGAACAGATGATGAAGACGGTAAGACAAGCTTATCAGAAGGAGACCTTTTTGAAGATACTTATGAAAAGATTAAAAATATCCGTAATCTAGATGGCCATCCTTATGCTTTTTATGAGAAGCAAGGCTACAAAATAGTAGGAGTATTTCCTGATGCAAATGGATTTGGCAAACCAGATATTTGGATGGCTAAGAGGATAAGAGATAAATAGGGGGAAGAACTTATGAAAATTGAATTTGGTACAGAGGATACGAAAAAGCATATTATAAGCCAATATCCTTATACGGCTGGGGTGTTATCAGATGGAGGGGGTCTAATTGTCGCTAAAGACGAGAAGGAGCAGATAATAGGATTTTTATGGAGTTTTAGAAGGCAGATTGAAGCACCAGTTGGAGAAAAAATAGAAGATTTTATTAATGTAATAGAGGTTTTCGAAGGGCATCAATGTAAAGGAATTGGGAGTGCGTTGGTACAGAAATGTATTGAAAAAGCAACCAGTGAGGGCGTTTATCAAGTAAGAGCTTATTGTGATATTCATAATAGAGCATCCCATCTGTTATGGGCTAAAAATAGATTTGGGATTTCACCAATTAAGATGCATGATGGGAGCATATGTGGTTCCTTTGTTACCTTTGTAATCTAAATACATAATAGATAGATATTTTATTCCATAAGAAGAGGATGAGGTGAGAAAACTGATAGTAGTCAAGCAATTAAGTTTAAAATATGGTGATGAACTAGCAGAAATATTAAGCACGGATAAGAAATTACATAAAGAATTATCTCCTAATTCTAAGCTGACAACAATTAATGGTTTAGAGTATGTACAAGGATGCACAAAATGGGAGACTAAAAAGAGAGGAAGATGTTTTGCAATAGTAAAAAATGATAGGGCAGTAGGATCTATATCTTTTGTACATAAAGATGATGAAATAGCTAGTCTTGGATATTGGGTAAAAAGTGATGCATGGGGGCAAGGTATTTGCACACAAGCTTTTAAGCAAATGTTGCTAATAGTAAAGGAGCTGGGATATGCATCTGTAACAGCCAGTATACTGAAAGAAAATATTGCATCGAAGAAAATATGGGAAAAGTATAATGCAACCTTTAAGGAAGATGATGAAAGATATTATCCGATTATTAAAATATCATAGGGATTAATACTTAGTTAACTAGATAGTTACTTTATAGGAAGGAAGTGGATGTATTGGTAGATAAAACATTTGGAGAAAAAGTTGAAGGTAATGCTTATTACGATAGATTAGGTGCATACTTAATTTGTATGGATGGGGATAAAGTAGCGGTTGTAAAAACGCCTAAAGGTTATTTTTTGCTTGGTGGAGGCTTAGAGGGTAACGAAAATCATATGGATTGTATAAAGCGAGAGATTCTTGAAGAAACAGGTTTTACTGCTAATGTGCATTCCTATATATGTTCTGCGGAAGAGTATTGGCTACATAAGGAATTAGGGTATTTTCATCCTGTACAGTATTACTATTATGGTGAGCTTGTAGAAAAGATTGTAGAACCCGTAGAAATAGACCATAAGCTTGAATGGATTTCAATAGAAGATATAGAAACAAAAATGTATATAAAGGCACAAGGATGGGCCATAAAGAATTTTTTAGAGAATTATAGAAAATAGGATGTTACAATGAAGTTTATCAAAATGAATGAAGTAGAATAACAAAACGAAGGAGGGGCATATGATAGAAGTTAAATTTTATGAAGAAGTAGCAGATGAGCTTTTAGAGTTTGCAGTTATTGTTTCAAGATATCAAGATAAGTGGGTATATTGCAAGCATAGGGAAAGAGATACCTTAGAGGTGCCCGGAGGGCATAGAGAAGAAGGCGAAGATATCTTTGATACGGCAGAGAGAGAACTTTATGAGGAAACGGGGGCACTTGGTTTTAAATTAAAAGATATGGGCGTCTACTCTGTTATCAATAAGGGCAAGGAAACCTTTGGAAGATTATACTTTGCCAATATAGAGGAATTTACTGACTTACCTCCATCAGAAATAGAAAAAGTAGTCTTATGTGATAAGATGCCTAAGGCACTAACTTATCCACTTATTCAACCCAAACTTGTAGATTATGTGAGGCAAAAGCTAAAAGAAGAATACTTACTGCTAGAAGAAGAAATAGCTATCAATAAGCAGGTTGTTATAAGAGGGGTAGAAATACAGTTATTAAGTATCGTAAAAGAAGAAGGTACAAGAAAATTACTTATGTTGTACCAAGAAGGAAAAGCAGAAAAGAACAGTACACATAGAGAAGACTATAAGACTAACCGTGAAGAAATGATAGAGAGCTTGCAGAATGAGCCTATGTATGGCCTAAGCAATTTTCATATTAAAGCTATAAAGTTTGCAGACCAAGAATTCATGATGGCAGAAAGTTCAGCAAGAAGGTTAATGTATTACCATGAAAGTGATTATGAGATCTATATGTACTTTAAAGAAAAAGGGCTTATACCTAAGGAATGGCTAGAGGGTTCTATGGAAAAGCTTATATTAAGTGAATATAGATTAGAAAGTGATACAGAGCTTCCAGTAGATAATCTAAATAAACTTATGCCTATGATTTTGAATGTGGACGAGTCTCATTATACTGTTCGTATAGAACATCCTTTTAGGGTAAGTATAGGTAAGGCGGAGCCTAATACGAGGATTCAGTACTTTGACGAAGCGACAGGAAAGAAGCGCGCTTTCTATATAGATGAAGTTGAAAAGTACTGTTATTATGATGAAGGGTTACAAAGGCTAGAAGAAATATTGCAAAATATTGAGCCAGCGGAGCGAGAGCACTTTAAAGAAGAGTACATAAAGCATTTGGAGGAGGTTTGTCCACCAGATAAAGCTTTAATCTTATTACATTATGAGACAGAAGATGGGGAGCAGCTTAACTTTTTCCTTAAAGAATATTTAGAGGCAGAACCTGAGCATAGAATGTATTCAGGCAGTGTAGGTTTTGTATGTAAGGGGAATGGCCTTAATGGATATCCTGTGCGCATAGAACTCCTGAAGACTGTAGAGAAAGATTTTGATGAAGCTTTAGAAGTTGAACTATTTTCAAGATATATTACCATACCAGAAGAAAGCATTTGGGTAAAATAGGAGAACACAATGATTATATGGATTAATGGTGCATTTGGATCGGGCAAGACACAAACAGCTTTTGAACTTAAGAGGCATTTACAAGATGCCTTTGTTTATGACCCAGAAAATATAGGTTATTTTATAAGAGAAAATATACCAGAGCAGGTTAAGCAAAGTGATTTTCAAGATTACCCTATGTGGCGTGATTTTAATTATAAAATGTTAAAGTATATGGATGAAGTTTATAGAGGACCAGTAATTGTGCCTATGACAATCAGCAATAAGCAATACTATGATGAATTAATTAGTAAGCTAAGATTAGAGCAAGTAGAGGTACATCACTATATTTTATATGCGAATAAAAGTACGCTTTTAAAACGATTAAGAAAGCGCCTTGAGTATGAAACAAGCTGGGCAGCACAGCAGATAGATAGGTGTTTAGTAGCTTTTCAGAATGAGATTACAGAAGGCATTATTCAGACGGATGCTATGACTATTGATGAAGTAGTATTAGAGATTGCTAGAAGAAGTAACTTAACCTTAGTACCAGATAGAAGGAGTGCTATAAAGAAAAAGTTAGATAGAATTTATACAATGATTAAACATATAAGATAGTGAGAAAGATATATGCAGGCTAAAGTGAAAGAATGGAGTTATAAATAAAAATGTACAAAAAGCATACCTAAGCCGTCTCCCCCTTAATGACAATAGACATGCTTAAGTATGCTTTTTGTTTGTGTGGCAAAGTATCGTTTAAACGCATGAGCTCTATTCATAAAGTGTATCAAGTAGGCAGATAGGTCATAGCGGAAGGACTTACCTAGCTATGGAAGTGCATGATCAGGTGCCTATAAGTGAAAGGGATACCAGTGTATGTATCACTGCAAGGAACTGAGTCTGCCAGCCATACATAGGGCTTACCGTAAGCATAACCTAAACTGCTGTATTGATAGGCAATTAGAATATTTCTCGTATCTACTTAGTTGCCACCACTAAGTAGTGCGGTGTTCTAAGAAAGTTTTATGTCTTGAGTAAGGGGGAAACTCAGGAAGATAAAAGGATTTCTTAGAACGATTAAAGGAATAGAACTTGCCTAGGATTTGGTTCGCATCCTTATATCCTATATATAGGAATGAGAAAGCAAAATGCTCCGCAAAAATAAGAAAAAAATTTAACTTTAGCATTTTAGATAAAAACATATAGTAGAAATTAAACAAGCCTTACAAAGTCAGTTTAGGTATTATGAAAAGAAAAATTAAAATATGTACAAAAATATATTTAAAATTTCTCTGTATTGGCGTTGCTTATTTTTAGGTAATGAATATAGTCTTGGGTTATATCTTTTATTTGAGCCTTTAGGGCATTCATATCTTGCACCATAAGATATTTAGTATCAGACGTAGCCCATTTTGCTGGTCTACCAGCTATAGCCCAGGAAGTAGGTGTTTCTACTTCTTCATAGGGGTACTGACTTTTTACTTTCTCTAATAGAGTTTCTACCTTATGTTTAAAATAAGCATTTGTTTCTTTGATAAGATAAAGTTTATTTAAATCTCTAACACCTTCATCTAATTTAGTAAGCCTTATAGACCTAAGAGAATGTTTAACTTTCTTTTCTTTAGGAGAAGGATAAACTAAAAAACAGTCCCCAGCTTGAAAGGCTGAATGTGTAGCATCTTCTAATGGGTCTTCTACCCAGGCATCAAATGCCCAGCGAAGATAACCTGTTGCCCCTAGGGAGCCTGCATACATAATGGTCCAGTAACTTTCCACAGGCATAGATTTAACAAAACTATTAGGGAAATGCTCTGTTGCTGTATACATAGTAGTCTTTTTACCTTCGCGTTTTCTTTTTTCTACTTGCTCTTTAAAGCTTTCTACAGATTGGCGGATTTCTTCAAGGCCTACACTTGCACTATCTAAACGATTAAAGATTTGTTGATTACCTTCAAAGTCATTAAAGGCAGCGGACTTGTTTAAAGTTTTTCCATCTTTATTTTGAATCTCATCTACAATATCGAAAACAGCGCCCATATTGTGTCTTTCGTCATAGCCCATATAAATAGTGTCGAACCAGTTTTTCTCATCTAAGTGCTCAATAAAGGCTTCTAAAAAAGGAATCCATACAGAGCGGTATTCTTGTAAATGATCAATACTAACAGTCATAGTGTGCTGTTTCATAGTGAGCTCATCATAGTAAGTAATTTTATTATTCCAAGGAAGCATACTATAACAAATGACCACATCGGCTATATTTAAATCTTTTCCTAATTGAACCCACTTATCAAAATGGGTATAATCAAATGACCATTTCCCCTCTAATGTTTTAATCCATTTAATCATAGATGGGTAATGAACTGGATTTTTGCTATAGGTTTGACCGCCCCAAGCCTCCTCTACAATAGTAGCTGTAATAGCATGTCCGCCTAATTCTTTATACAGAGATAAATGAGATTTTAATAAGTCTAGGTGCTCTGATGAGAATGGGATTACATTATAATATTCTGCACTGCTATAAGGATGATGCCAGTATTCTACATCGAATCTATAGTTTCTAGCACTAGGAAGCACTGCATCTAAAACTTCTAATTCATAATCAAAAACAAGTTTTTCATCATCTAATGTAGACAAGAAGCTAATCGTACCTTTATATATACCAGCCTTGGCATGATCAGGTACATTAAACTCTATCCAAATGGATGCAGAAGTGTGTGCTTCTAAAGAAAATGCAGTTTTTTCCATAAGTATATCTGGAAAAGATTCTTTAGGTCCTGTAGGCATAATGCCTTCTAGATTATGAGCATACCATCCTGCATGTCCTATAAAGCCTTTTACTTCTTTAACAAAAAAAGTTTTAATATGTTCCTTTGCTAGACAAGCTGTCTCACTTTTAAAATCACTGATTTCAATATGTATATCTTGTATAAGGTGTGCTTTGCTAAGTAAAGCAATTTCCGATAGGGCTTTGTCGCTTTTCCAAGCCCATAAGGATTGGTGAGTTACCTGTAGATTACTTATTTCATGAGAGTATTGCTTTGTATACTGTAAACCTGTATCAACTATACTTCCTTGTAGCCACTTTGCTAAGCTCATTAAAATTCTCCTTTGAAATTAGTTTATTTAATATTTTGATAATATACTTCTTTAACATAATATAAGGAATAATAAGAGTCAATATTTAAGAAAAAATAAATGGAAAGCATTAGATTTGTCAAGATGACAAGACTATGATAGTATAGAGAAGCTTGAGAAAGACTAGAATGAGACGAGAAATGGAGAGATAAACATGGAACATTTACCAAATTGCCCAAAATGTAATTCAGAATATACTTATGAAGATGGTAGTCTTTTAGTTTGTCCAGAATGTGCACATGAGTGGACACCAGGAAGTGAAGAAGCTAGTGAGGACGTGCAAGTAATCAAAGATTCAAACGGTAACGTTTTAGCAGATGGAGATACTGTAACAGTAATCAAAGACCTTAAAGTTAAAGGTAGCTCATCTTCTATTAAAATTGGAACAAAAGTAAAAGGTATCCGTTTAATTTATGATGCAGCAGATGGCCATGACATTGATTGTAAAATTGATGGATTTGGTGCTATGAAATTAAAATCAGAGTTCGTTAAAAAAGCATAATAAATGTGATGAGAGAAGTCCTACGTGAAGTGGGACTTTTTTTATTATCTAGGAAAGTGCAACTTTCCTAGACAACTGAACTATAAAAAGGGCATAAGAAATAAAACATGATAAAATCATAGTTTTAAGATTTATAAATGAATCCTTCATGATTAACTTTTCTTATGATAAAAGAAGTCGACGAAAAAGTGTTTCCACGGGAACATTTAAGGGGGGGCATACTCATAGGAAGAGGTTTTTTAGAGGCATGCAAATGCTTGTTGTGTCATTAGTACTTTGCTCTTTAGTATGTGGAGTTATGTCTATAGAGGACTCTAAAAAGCTTGGCAATTTTTTGGTTCCTATTTAGAAATATAAAGAGAAGAGATGAAATAAACTTATTGACTTTTTATAAAACAAGCTATATATTATACCTAGATTTAACATACCTAGATTTACTAGGTATTATAAAAAGGTGGGATACATATGAAAATTAGTAAAGAACTCCTAAAAGGAACGACAACCTTACTTGTTTTACAGCTTTTAAGCGAAGGTGATAAGTATGGGTATGAAATGACTAAAGAGTTAGAGAAGCGTTCGGAAGAACTTTTTACTTTGAATGAAGGAACACTATATCCTATTCTTCATAACTTAGAAAAAGAAGGAATGATAGAAGCTTACTGGGAAGATACCCAGCTTGTTCGTAAACGTAAATATTACCGTATTACTAGAAAAGGGAAAAGGTTATTAGGTGATAAGAAATTAGAATGGCAGGCTTATACAAAGGGTGTAGCCCGTATACTAGAAGGAGGTGCTTGTCTTGAATCCAGCACCTGCTAAGTTTATAAAAGAAGTTTTAGGATATATTCGATATCAAAAGGCACATTCTTCTATAGCATATGAACTAGAAGACCATATTGAATGCCTAAAGGAATCTTATATAGGAGAAGGCCTTAGTGAAAAGGAAGCTTATGAAAAAGCTATTTTGCAGATGGGAAAGGCAGAAAATATAGGAACAGCATTTAATAAAATGTATAAACCTAAAATGGAGTGGTCTATACTTGTAACCTTAATAGCAGTTATAAGTATAGGACTTTTTGCGTTATACTGTGCAGATCAGTATCTTATTCCCTATGTAGTTAGTGAGAGCTTTACGAAACAACTTATTTATGGCGTGATAGGGTTAATTGTATTAATAGCAGCTTACTTTTTTGATTACCATTACTTTGATAAATGGGCAGTAATAGGTTATTTAGTAGGAGTAGGTATACTTATTTATGGAGAAACATACGGGGTATATGTAAACGGGGTAACTAGATGGGTTCAAATAGGACCTATTCATTTGATAACAGCGCAGCTTGTAGTCCCCTTACTAATGATTTCTTATATTGGAATTGTTCGTAAGTTCGGTAGTAATCAAGTTAAAAATTATATAGGATTAGGTGTTATTGCAATAGTACCTATTTTTATTTTAATGAAGTCTTACTTTGTAAGTGCTGTGCTATTAGGTTTTTGTCTTATAACAGTACTTACCCTCTACATAAGTAGTAAAGATTTTAAAGGGGATAAAGTAAAATTGTTAACCCTTTTATACAGCAGCATAATAGGGGGATGTGGATTACTAGGATTCCTTATAATGAGTAATCAGCCTTACCGTATGGAACGCCTAAAATTTTGGCTTTACCCAGAACTTGATCCCCTGGGAGCAGGTTATCAGCCTTTACAAATGCAAATTATAAGGGAAAATGCTAGTTTGATTGGAAGTGGGGGCTTTAATGCACATCCTATAGAGTATTTACCTGAGCCTATTTATGATACAGTATTAACTTTTATAGTAGGAAGTATGGGATGGTTAGCAGGTGTGCTTCTTATACTTATAATAGGATTTATGATTATAAGAATGTTTAGCGCTGCTATGAAAGTACAAGAAAGCTATGGAAGGTTAGTGACACTGAGTATAGCGGCTATGTTTACTATGCAGTTTGTCTATAATATTGCTATGAATCTAGGATATGTACCTCTGACAGGGATGCCACTTCCTTTTGTATCATATGGTGGAAGCAATCTTGTTATAAATGCTGCAATGATGGGCATATTTTTAAGTGTTTATCGAAGGAAAGACCTTGTACTAAGAGAAGAATTTTAAAAGTAAAAAAGCTAGCATAAAGCGATCCCACCTTAAAAGATGTTAAAGTGTTTATAGAATAATGAACAGATTAATGTTATTTTGGTGAAAAAGTGTAGTTGAGCTTGACTCTAATAAACAATAGGTATATGATAAGTTATAAATTGAATGAAAATTAAAACCAATGAGTAAGAGGAGTAGCTTATACCATAAAATTTCAGAGAGTTGCAGGTTGGTGCGATGCAATATTTTATATTTGAGTGAATGGACTTACGAGGGCATCCCGAAATGAGAAGAGTAGGCGATGACGGAAACTCTAACCGTTATGATGAGAGCATATGTCAGTATGTGATAAGAACTTTTTAGGTGGCTAAGTAGACTTCTACTCCTATTTTGGAGTAGGAGTTTTTTGTTTTATTAAGAAAAAGGAGTTGAAGGAAATGCATCAAAAAAGAATTTTAACAGGGGACCGTACTACAGGAAAATTACATTTAGGACATTACGTTGGGAGTTTGCAAAATAGAGTAAGACTTCAAGATAAGTATGAAACATTTATTTTACTTGCAGATATACAGGCGCTCACGACGCATTTTAAAAATCCTGATTTAATCAAGAAGAGTATTTACGAGGTGGCTATAGACAACCTGTCAGTAGGACTTGATCCTAACAAAATTACTTTTGTACAGCAATCTAGAATTACCTCTATTGCAGAGCTCACTGTTTTTTATTCTATGTTTGTAACAGTTAATACTTTAAGACATAATCCTACAACTAAAACAGAAGCTAAGCACTATGGCTATGATGATTTAACTTATGGTTTTTTAGGCTATCCAGTAAGCCAAGCAGCAGATATTACTTTTTGCAAGGCGGATTTGGTACCTGTAGGAGAAGATCAGCTCCCTCATATGGAGCAGACGAGAAAAATCGTAAGACGCTTTAACGAACTTTATGGTAAAGGGCAAGAGGTTTTGAAGGAGCCAGATACCTTACTAAGTCCAACACCAAGATTAGTTGGGTTAGATGGTAATAGCAAAATGGGTAAGAGCCTAGGTAATGCCCTATATCTCTCAGACACAGAAAGAGAGGTAGTGCAAAAAGTACAAGCAGCCGTTACAGACCCAGCTCGAATTAGAGTGAGTGATAAAGGTCATCCAGATATTTGCACGGTAAGTCAGTATCATAAAGCTTTTAATAATGACGAGTATGAAGATATTTGTGATAGATGCAAGGGGGCTAATATTGGCTGTGTAGCTTGTAAAAAGCGATTAGCGGGTTGTATCAATACACTCCTAGACCCAATAAGAGAAAAACGTGCTTATTATGAAAAACATTTAGATGAGGTGAAAGAGCTTATTATAAATGGTAGTCATAAAGCTAATCGCATAGGGGATGCTACAATGGACGAAGTAAAGGCAGCTATGAATATTAAGTTATAAATGTCGAAGCATTCACTTAAGCAAACATGACTTGGAAAAATTTATATAATTATTTAATCACTTTAAATAGTTAAATTTAAAAGAGTCTGTTGGAACAGGCTCTATACATACTAAGAAAGTAAGATTTGTGATACACTAATACTCAAGGAAAAGAATAAAAATAAGGTGAATGAAATGTATAAAATATTAATCATAGAAGATAATGAAAAAATTCGCATGGAGCTTAGTGAATTACTTAAGAGATATGGTTATGAGCCTCTTGTTGTAACTGCTTTTGAAAATGTAATAGGGGAGATAAAGAAAGCTCAGGCACATCTTATTTTATTAGATATTAATTTGCCACTTTATGATGGATATTATATATGTAGAGAAATACGTAAAGATCTTACAACGCCGATTATCATAGTGACAAGTAGAGATAGTGAGATGGACGAGCTGATGAGTATGAACTTAGGGGCAGATGACTTTGTGACTAAGCCATATAATACACAAATTCTCCTAGCGCGTATTGCAGCCCTTATTAAGAGAACTTATGCAGCTTACCAAGAGGTTATGGCCTTTAGAAACTTCCAGATTAACTTTTCAAAAGGGGTTATTTTAAAAGGAGATGAAGAGGTAGAGCTTACGAAAAATGAAAGGAAGATTTTAAGTTGCTTAAGTAAGGAAAAAGGCAATATTGTAACGAGAGAAGAACTGATGAAGTATTTATGGGATAGTGAGTGGTTTGTGGATGATAATACATTGACAGTTAATATTAATAGGTTACGTAAGAAGTTTGAAAGTATAGGTGTTGAAGATGTGATTCAGACAAAACGTGGACAGGGGTATTTAATGCAATAAGAAATAGGAAGCCGAAGCTTCCTATTTTTTTTGTGTGATAACATGTTTGCTACCAAAGTAAGTAGCGAGGAAATACGTACCATATACCAGGAGAAGAAATAAACAGGTATAAAGTGTGCTTACTGCAATATTACTTTGACCGAAGTGTTTCACCACATCATTGGCTATAGCGATGCCTACACTTGCATGTATAAGTGCAAGGCTTAAAGGGGCAAAGAAGTAGATGGCAATTTGGGTGAATAAAGAACGGTTAAGTTCTGATTTGCTTACCCCAATCTTTCTAAGGAGTTCATAGCGCTTTGTGTGGTCAGTTGCTTCAGAAAGTTGCTGAAGTGCCAAAATAGCAGCACTTGCGATTAAGAAGACAAATCCTAGATAGATACCAATGTAAGTGACGATAGTAGAAAGTCCAAAGGAAGACTCATAGGATTCTATTTTCGTTATAGGTGGAATAAAGAATTCGTCAGAGGTCTTAAATAGTACATCAAAACTTTCTTTAAACGCTATTTCTGTAGTAGCCTTATCACCTTTATAGTTGAGGTTGAGATGCTGGCTAGAAATAGGTGCATGCTCTAAGAGGTGGTCAGGTAGAATAAGTGTAAGCATATTGCTAGAGAAGAAATTCGTCTCATAACTCAGATCAACAGGCGTATCAAACTTAGGTACAAGCTCTATAGTACGGCTAGTAAGTGTAGGCTGAGTCTCTAAAATGGATTGGATACTAGGCCAAAGGTTCATATCACTAGAAGTAACGACATATTCATGAGCTTGAAGTGAGAGTGGCACTTCATTGCAAAGCATGCGAAGCTTGTTAAAGTCGGAGAGTTTAATGGCATGAATGGTAGTATCTTCTCTAAAGTTATAAAAGTTCTCACCATAACTAAGCATAATATCTTCAGTGAAAAAGTCACTATAGTGGAATGGTGATTCGTAAAGGTTAAAATCCATATAGCTTTCAGCAAGTTCATCAAGAGGGAAGCCTGATGCTTTTAATGAAGTGCTTAATGGGGGAGCGTCTGTAGTATCCAGCCTAGAGAAAGTTGCATCAAAAGGTGTCAGACGTTCTAAATCCTTTGTAAAACTTTTGCTTAAGCTAAGACCTGTAGATAAAATACCTAAAGTTAAGAAGAGCATCAAACAAATAAGTGTCATAGAAATATGATGAGAATTAAGTTTACTACTCACTTGCTTAAGGATAAAAAGATTTAAATTTTTATAATAAAGACCTTTACAATTTCCTATAAGTTTAATGAGAAGGTTGGAGATTGAAACATAGAATAAATAAGTACCCATAACACCAAGGAAAATGGCAATCAAAAATTCAATATTAAAGTTCGTAAGTCCGTTTTTAAAAGCAAGATAATAAGCTACTAGTAATGAACTCATAGACAGTAAGAATAAAAGAAGTGAAATAGCGAACTTAGGTGCTTTTAAGGTTTCATTTTTTCTATCTGCATGGAGCAAATCAATCAGTTCATATTTTGTAATAGTATAGGTATTAAAGCATACTACAAAAATAAAAATTATGACAAAGTAAAACATGGTTTTGAGTGCAGCATCGGAAGAGAAAATAAAAGTAAAAGCTTTTAGATTCACTTCGAAGAGCTGTGCTGTAAGAATAGAGAGGGCTTGAGAGAGGAAAGTTCCTACTACAAGTCCACATACAAGTGCAAAAAAATCAATAATAAGGGCTTCAATAAGAAGAAGCTTAGAAACTGTCTTTTTCTGCATACCCAGTGTGAGGTAAATACCAAGTTCTTTCTTACGCCTTTTAATGAGAAAGTTATTGGCATAAAGTACGAGAAAGCATAGGATGACGGAAACAAAAACAGATACAACACTCATGACATCTGAGAGCATTTGAATAATTTCCATCTGAGAAGCGGTCATTTCAAGCATGACTTGTTGAGCTTCTAACGCATTAAAAATATAGAAGAGACATACCCCAAAAGTTAAGGTAAGAAAGTAAATGAGGTAGTCCTTGATACTACGTTTGACGTTTCTAAGAGACAGTTTAAAGTACATTATTGGTGTCACCTCCAAGAAGGGTTACAACTTCTATAATGCGATTAAAGAATACTTTGCGAGAATCGTTGCCTCGGACAAGTTCATTAAAAATCCTGCCATCTTTAATAAAAAGAATACGACTTGCGTAGCTTGCGGTGAAAGCATCATGTGTTACCATCATAATCGTAGCACCAAGACTTGTATTGAGATAATCAATACTCTCAAGTAAGAGACGTGCAGATTTAGAATCAAGAGCACCTGTTGGCTCGTCAGCTAAGATGAGAGCAGGGTTAGTAATCATCGCACGAGCGCAAGCAATACGTTGTTTTTGTCCACCAGATAATTCATAAGGGTATTTGCTTAGGATATCCTCAATCTCTAATTTATGTGCAAGCGTATGAATCTGCTCTTCAATAAGATGAGCTGGAGCTTTACGGATGGTCAGGGCAAGGGCAATGTTTTCAAAACCTGTTAAAGTATCAAGTAGGTTGAAGTCTTGGAAGATAAAACCGAGTTTGTCCTTCCTAAAGTTTGCAAGGGCTTTAGGCTTTAGAGCGGTAATATCATCGCCATCAATATAAATATGCCCACTAGATACACTGTCTAAAGTCGAGATACAGTTAAGGAGTGTAGTCTTACCGCTTCCGGAAGGGCCCATAATCCCTACAAATTCACCTTCTTCCACATTAAAGTGAATATGGTCAAGAGCTTTTGTAACATTGCCTTTATTACCGTAGTATTTTTGGATGTTGTCAACTTGTAAGAGTGTCTTCATGATGTCCTCCTAGTTTTTAAAAGTATAAAGTAGATGTGAAAGGCCTAATAGTACATAAAGGTGAGCAGGATAGTAAATATAGAAGAAGTTACGCATGCCTTTACCTTTTTGACCATTATAGAGCAGAAGAAGCGGTAAAGCTAAAATCATTAGCCACTGTACGTTAATATAGAAGAGATTCATTAAAGATAAATCCATTCCAGTTGTGAGATAGAAGGTAATGATACAGAAAATAACATAGAAAATACCCGTTTTCTTTTTGCTACCTCTACACATATAAAAGCCAATGCCAAGTACAATCCAAAGAAGTCCACCTTCTACAAGTAATGGAGTTGGAATACAAGTCATGATGAATTGAAGTACGAAGTGAGGTAAGATAGACATCATCATTACCACAACAAAAGTTAGAATAAAAGGAATGAGAAGAACAAGAAGTGCTAAACTTCCTTTTTTGAAGTCCTTAGCCTTGAAAGTGCTTATAAGCTTTTCACCAAAATGAATGAATAAGGTAATAAGGAACATAGTCGCAAAAATATTATTAATGATCAGACCGCCACTTGGCATAGGGAAGAAGGTATTGGCAAGGTTATTAAGCACTGCCATTCCCACAGAAGAAAAGTAGAGGCGTAATATATATTTGGTACGATTACGTGTATGCCACATTCCTTCAGCTACCATAAAGATGAAAAGAGGGGCTGAGATGCGTCCTATAATATGGAACCAAATTGGCACATGAATAATCCCTGAGAACATATAAGCAATATGGTCAAATGTCATAAAGATAAGTGCAAGTACTTTAAGCTGGAAGCCATTTAGGCCATTTTTAAATAAATCCATTGTAAATCCTCCTTGTGATTGAATCGTATGCATTCAGTTTAAAGGGAATACAAAAAAACTACCATGGATTAAGCTAACGCTAATCTTACAAACTTGTAAGGAAACTCAGGATTCAAGTAAAAACATTTTACTCTTTGGAAAAATGAGTGTGATCCTTGTACCTTCTGTATGAACAGAAGAAAGGGTAAGTTCAAGACCTAGTTTGAGACACAGTTTCTTGCATAAATAGAGACCGATACCTGTAGATTTACCATAGATACGTCCGTTTTCACCCGTAAAGCCTTTGTCAAATACACGACTAAGGTCTGATGCGACAATACCGATACCATTATCCTCAATATGAAGGCAGAGGCGACCTGAATCTTCAGTAGCAAAGATTTTAATCTGCTTTTCTTCTTTATTAAGGTACTTAATACTATTACCTAGAATTTGGCTAAGTATAAATTCTAGCCACTTGGCGTCACTGTATACGGTATAGTCTAAATGAGCAAGACTAAGTTGGATAGGTAGACTAATAAAGGCTGAGGCATATTTTTTTATCACTTTATTTACGATGTTTTGAAGAGATAAGCTTTTAATAATATAATCTTTTTCAGTTGTATTACTTTTAGAATAGAATAAAACTTGTTCTACGAAGATTTCAATTTTATCTATTTCTTCAGCCATACTACACGTAATAGGGTCTTTATGATTTTCAGCAAGGAGTTTAGCTGAGGCAATAGGGGTTTTTATCTCATGAACCCACATTTCAATATACTCTTGGTAAGCAATGCGTTCCATTTGATAAGCATCTAGGTGATCATTCATAGATTTTGTAGTAGTTCTAAGTATCTCATAGAAGAGCTCACCTTCTTGGAAGTGAGCCTGTGAAATGATATCACATAACAAATATTTTTGGTCAAGATTTTGAAGCTGATCTTGTACAGTTTTATAGTAAGCATGCTTTTTTATATACTCTAGAAGGAGTAAAACGATTAATGCAATTGTATAAAGCGTAATAAGAAATACAATAGGATAAACTGCTGTATGAATAGCACGTAGAAAAATAATGGTAAAAAGCATTAGTATACTGTAAGTAAGTAACACTAACCATTTATCTTTTAAAAATCTTAAAAAGGACATGAAAACACCTCGCATTCGGAATAAATTTGCTTCATACTATAGACTATAAATAAGGTTATGTACACCTAGAAAAAGAAATTTAGAAAAGAATGTGTAGCTATTGCAAGCATTATAGTATATAATAAGCTGTAAAACTTTTCTATACCAATAGAAAAGCCACAAAATGGACATTGTGGACACGGTGGGGTAAAAGAGCCTAGGAAGATTGTTTTTCAGTTTTCCTAGGCTTTTTGTTCTATAAAATCTCCAGAGTCTATCCACCAAATACCTAAAAGTGATATAATAAAACAAATAATTTAAATATAAAACAGATGCGTAACAAAAGAAAGGAGGCACTTATGACAAAGCCTTATACACATCTACATGTTCATACAGAATATAGCTTATTAGATGGCTCCGCCAAAATAAAAGAACTCCTTGCAAAAACGAAAGAATTAGGAATGGATGCACTTGCCATTACAGACCATGGGGTTATGTATGGTGCAATTGATTTTTATAAAGAAGCGAAGAATATAGGCGTTAAACCTATTATTGGTTGTGAAGTCTATGTATCACCACGAACAAGATTTGATAAAGAAAAACAAGATTTAAGATATAACCATCTTGTACTTCTTGCTAAAAATAATGAAGGTTATCAGAATCTGATTAAAATGGTTTCTCAAGGCTTTATAGAAGGCTTCTATCGTAAGCCACGTATTGACCTTGATCTTTTAAGAGAGCACCATGAGGGGCTTATTGCCCTAGGTGCCTGTTTAGCTGGTCCTGTTTCTAGACCCCTTCTAGAAGATAATTATGAAAAAGCAAAAGAAGCAGCACTCCTTTATGAGGAAATCATGGGGAAAGATCATTTTTATTTAGAACTTCAGGATCATGGTATGAGTCAACAAGCCAAGGTAAACCCTCAGACCTTGCGCATTGCGCAGGAGACAGGAATTCCACTTGTAGCCACTAATGACGTGCACTATATATTAGAAGAAGATGCTAATCCACATGAAGTACTACTCTGCATTCAGACAGGTAAAACTATGCAGGATGAAGACCGTATGATTTATGAAGGGGGACAGTACTATCTTAAGAGTCCAGAGCAAATGTATGCACTCTTTCCTTATGCAACAGAGGCTTTAGAAAATACAGCTAAAATTGCAGAAAGATGTAATGTAACTTTTGACTTCCATGAACTGAAATTACCAAGTTTTGATGTCCCTACAGAAGAGTCGCCAGAAGAGTATCTTAGAAGACTCTGTGATGAAGGACTTGCTATGCGCTATACCCCTGTGACAGATGAGCTTCGTAAGCGTTTAGAATATGAACTTGGTATTATTATTCAAATGGGTTTTGTGGATTATTTCCTTATTGTAAGTGATTTCATTAAGTACGCAAAGCGACAAGGAATTCCAGTAGGACCAGGACGTGGTTCGGCAGCAGGAAGTATTGTAGCTTATGTTTTAGAGATTACAGATATCGACCCGATTAAGTACAGTTTACTTTTTGAAAGGTTCCTAAACCCAGAACGTATCAGTATGCCTGATATCGATATCGACTTCTGCTATGAAAGACGTCAGGAAGTTATTGATTATGTTATTCATAAATATGGTGAAGACCGTGTAGCACAGATTATTACTTTTGGAACCATGTCAGCCAAGGCGGTTATCCGTGATGTAGGACGTGCTATCAATATGCCTTATCCAGAAGTAGACCGTATTGCTAAGATGATTCCAAATGAGCTTAAGATGACCATAAGCAAGGCACTTAATATGAATGAAGAGCTTAATATGCTCTATGAAACAGATGAGAAAGTAAAATACCTCATTAATACAGCCCTTAAATTGGAGGGGCTTCCTCGTCACTCATCTACCCATGCAGCAGGTGTTGTAATTTCTAAAAAGCCTGTAGTAGAGTATGTGCCGCTCAATGCGAGTGATGGTGTTATTACAACTCAGTACCCAATGACTACCCTTGAAGAACTAGGCCTTCTCAAGATGGACTTCCTAGGTCTTAGAACACTAACAGTTATTGATAATGCAGTGAAGTTAGTGAAGCAAAATCATGGTGTGGAACTTGATATGCATAGTATCAACTATGAAGATCCTAAAGTGTATCAAATGATTGCATCAGGGAATACAGAGGGGGTATTCCAGCTAGAGAGTGCTGGGATGAAGTCTTTCATGAAAGAACTTTGTCCAGAGAGCCTTGAAGATATTATTGCGGGGGTATCTTTATATAGGCCAGGTCCAATGGACTTTATTCCAAAGTATGTAGATGGTAAACGTGATAAGGAGAGCATTACTTATACGCACCCTGCTCTTAAGCCTATTCTAGAAAATACTTACGGCTGTATTGTTTATCAGGAACAGGTTATGCAGATTGTACGAGACCTTGCAGGTTACAGTTTAGGCCGAAGTGACCTACTTCGCCGTGCTATGGGGAAAAAGAAAACAGATGTGATGCAAAAAGAACGTGATATTTTCCTTAATGGAGACGGCGTGGATGTACCAGGTGCGATTGCTAATGGTATTCCAAAAGAAGTTGCAAACCAAATCTTTGATGATATGATTGACTTTGCTAAGTATGCCTTCAACAAATCACATGCGGCAGCTTATGCAGTAGTTGCCTACCAGACAGCTTTCCTTAAAACTTACTATAAAGTAGAGTTTATGGCAGCACTTATGACATCTGTTATGGATGTAACACCTAAAATTAGGCAGTATATTGATAGCTGTAAAAAGCTGGGGATACAAGTTATAGCCCCTCATATTAATGAAGGTTATGCTTATTTTAGTACGAAAGATGACTGTATTATGTATGGGCTAGCAGCCATTAAGAATGTAGGCCGTAACGTTATTGAAAAGATTGTAGAAGAACGCGAAAAGAATGGCCACTTCAAGAGTCTGACTGACTTTTATAACCGTATGGATTCTAAAGATGTGAATAAGCGAAGCGTAGAAAGCCTTATTTTAGCAGGTGCTTTTGATGACTTTGGTGGTAAGCGTAGTCAGTATATGGCAGCTTACAAGCAAATTGCAGATGGTGTAGCTACTAATAGACGTAATAATATAGCAGGTCAGATAGACCTCTTTAGCATAGGTGGAGACGCAGAAGAGGGAAATGCTTTTGATGACCATCTACCAAATGTACCAGAGTTTGAGATGAAGGAAATTTTAAACTTTGAAAAAGAAGTATTAGGAATTTACTTAAGTGGGCATCCACTTGATAAAGTAAGTGGACAACTTGAGAAATACATCACACATCATGCAGTGGATCTAGAGATGACAGAAGAAGAAGGGGCAGAATTTGATGGCGACTACAAAATAACAGATGGCCAGCAAGTTATAGTAGGTGGGTTGTTAGCGGAAAAACGTGTCATTTACACCAAGACAAATCGTAAGATGGCCTTTATTACTCTAGAAGATACAACAGGTACTATAGAGTGTATCATCTTCCCAAATCAATTTGAAAAGTTTGAAAGAGTAGATGAAACGAAGGTTTATATGATTAAAGGTCATATTTCTATTAAAGAAGAGGAAGCAGCGGTTGTGCTTGTAGATGATTTAACAACCTTAGAGGCTATTTTAAATCCAGAGCAAGAAGTAGAGCATATTTTATTAAGATTAGATGCAAGTCAGCGCACAGAAGATATACGTAAACAGCTTTTAAGTATATTTGCAAAGTATCCAGGAAAAACTAGAATAATCGTAGAATCCTTAGAGGATAACATGAAAAAGCCTTTTCCACCTAAATATAATGTGCAAGTGAATGACCAGATTATACAGGAGCTTAAAAACCTCTTAGGTAATACCTGTGTAGTAGTAACAAAATCTGAGAAATGATATTGCAATTTAAAAAATAGTTAGGTAAAATTAAAATCGATTAATATAATGTACAAAAGTTTAAATTTTCTACAAGTTAAATAGTTGTCAAAGCAAGGCATTAATACAAAATACTAAAACAACAGGGGGTTGTTTCTCATGAGTCAAAAAGTAACAACAATAGGTGTTTTAACAAGTGGTGGAGATGCACCAGGTATGAATGCAGCGATCCGATCAGTCGTAAGGACAGCCATCTCACGAGGTATAAAAGTGATGGGTATCCGTAAAGGCTACAATGGATTACTTGCAGGAGATGTATTTGAAATGGATACACGTAGTGTATCAGATATTATTCAGCGTGGAGGAACTATTCTTCAAACAGCTCGATGTAAAGAGTTTATAACAGCTGAAGGACAACAAAGAGGGGCTGACATGTGCCGTGTATTTGGTATTGATGGACTTGTTGTCATTGGTGGAGATGGTTCATTTCAAGGCGCAGAAAAATTGGCAAACCTGGGGATTAATACGATAGGTGTACCAGGTACAATTGACCTTGATATTGCATGTACAGAATATACAATCGGTTTTGATACAGCTGTTAATACAGCTATGGATGCAATTAATAAGATTCGTGACACATCTACTTCACATAGACGTTGTTCGATTGTAGAAGTTATGGGACGCCATGCAGGTTACATTGCACTTTGGTGTGCTATTAACTCTGGAGCTGAAATGGTGCTTTTACCAGAGGTACCAAGACCAAGTGATGAAGAGATTGTTAAAAAAATTATTGAAAATAAAAATAAAGGTAAGAAACATTTCCTAATTGTTGTAGCAGAAGGTGTAGGGGGATCCGAACAGCTTGCACAAACTATAGAAAAAGTAACAGGTATTGAATCACGTGCTACTATTTTAGGACATCTTCAAAGAGGGGGTTCTCCTACTGCGGTAGATAGAATGCAAGCGTCTATGATGGGAGCAAAAGCAGTAGATCTCCTTTGTGAAGGCAAGGCAAAACGTGTTGTAGCTTATATCAATGGACAATACGTAGATTATGATATTAATGAAGCACTCAAAATGACTAAACAGTTAGACCCATATATGTATAGTTTAAGCGATATTCTTTGCTAGAAGATAAAATAGAGATTTATTAAAGGGAGAAAAGCGATGCGTAAAACTAAAATTGTGAGTACACTTGGGCCTAAAACAAGAGACTGTGACCAAATTAGAAAGATTATTATGGCAGGAGCAGATGCTATCCGTATTAATTTTTCACATGATAATCATGAGATTCATGGTGAAACAGTGAAACGTGTAAAACAGATAAGAGAAGAAATAGGTAGACCTATTCCGCTCATCCTCGATACTAAAGGACCTGAAATTCGTACGGGTATTATGGCAGATGATCAAGATATTAAGTTAAACATTGGTGACATTTTTACGCTTACTACGGAAGAGGTAGAAGGAAATAAAGAGAGAGTCAGTGTGACTTATAAGAACTTACCCTATGATTTAAAACGTGGTAGTCGTATTCTGATTGATGATGGTTTAATTGAGTTAAAAGTAAAAAATCTTACCAGTACAGAAGTCGAGTGTATTGTGGAAAACGGGGGAATACTGGGCTCAAGAAAAGGGATTAATATCCCTGATGTATTTGTAAATTTACCTGCTTTAACAGATAAGGATTTAGCAGATATTAAGTTTGGCGCAGAAGTAGGCTTTGACTATATTGCAGCTTCTTTCATCAGATGTGCTAATGATGTAGTGAAAATCCGTCAGGTGCTTGAAGCAAATGGTGGCAGTCATATCCAGATTATTGCTAAAATCGAAAATCGTGATGGCGTAAATAATATTGATGAAATTCTTCAAGTTGCAGATGCTATTATGGTTGCGCGTGGGGATCTTGGTGTAGAAATTCCAGCAGAAGAAGTACCTATTGTACAGAAAATACTTATTAAGAAAGCAAATGACTTAGGTAAAGTTGTTGTAACAGCAACACAGATGCTAGATTCTATGATTCGTAACCCACGCCCTACACGTGCGGAGGCAAGTGACGTCGCTAATGCTATTTTTGATGGTACGTCTGCCATTATGTTATCAGGTGAAACAGCTAAAGGAGATTATCCTCTTGAAGCTATTAGTATGATGAATCGCATCGCTATTACTGCAGAAGGCGCAAGTAAGCTTTATAATTTACCAATGGCTTTAAATGAAGCTAAGCTTAGTATGACGAATGCGATTAGTCATGCTACTTGCCAAACAGCAACAGAGCTAGGGGCAGCAGCTATTGTGACAATTAGTAAGTCAGGACATACAGCGCGCGCTGTATCTAAGTATAAACCAACTTGCCCAATTGTAGCTTGTACAACAGATGAAAGAGTACAACGTCAGCTGAATCTAGTATGGGGATGTACGCCACTTCTTATGAATATAGAAGAAGAGTCAACAGATGAAGTCTTTAACACAGCAATTAAGAAAACTGAAGAACTTGGATTTGCCAATCAAGGAGATGTAGTTGTCCTTACTGCAGGTGTTCCCGTTGGTGTAGCAGGCACAACGAACGTTCTTAAAGCGCAATATGTAGGCAATGTATTAGCACGTGGTATAGGTTATGGCAAAAAAGCTGTAACAGGTAAGGCAAGTGTTATTAAAGTATTACAAGAAGCAGATAGATACTTCAAAAAAGGAGATATCTTGGTCACGGCTAAAACAGATAATACCTTCTTACCTTATATGAAAAAAGCTAGTGCTATCGTTGTTGAAGAAAGCACACATGAAGAAAATAACCATGCAGCTATTGTAGGTAGAACTTTAGACATTCCAGTTATTATTGGAGCTAAAAATGTGGTTGAGGCTGTTAGAAATGCAACGACTATCACAGTAGATAGTGATAAAGGTCTTGTATACAATGGTGCTGTTTTAGAAAAATAGGGGATCATTTAAAAAGGTAGCAATTTTTGCTACCTTTTTTTACATTTAAATAGCCAAGCCTTATATACATGATAATAAGTGAAAATGCTAAACCTAATAAAAGTTAAGAAAGCGTTAAGAAAAGATATGAAAAGGCTGTATTTTAAAGTAGGGTATGATATAATAACAAACGATTACATAAAATTAGTAAATCATAGGAGAGAATGAGAAAATGAACAATGTAAATGAGCAACATGGGATTTTTAGAAGTAGCCTAGGACCTTCACAGATCTTAGTAGCTGGCTTCTTAATGGTTATCTTAGTTGCAACAGTACTGCTCATGTTACCGATAAGTAGTCAAAGTGGACAAACTACAGGCTTTATTGATGCTTTATTTACTTCTACTTCAGCAGTTTGTGTAACAGGACTTGTAGTGGTGAATACATTAGAGTATTGGTCTTTGTTTGGAAAAATCGTTATTTTGTTTTGTATCCAAATAGGTGGACTTGGTTTTATGTCTTTAGTAAGTATGATTTTTGTTTTTATGGGTAAAAAAATTACTTTAAAAAACAGACTTCTTATGCAAGAGGCATTTAGTTTTAATACAACGGCAGGTATTGTAAGATTTGCCAAAGCAGTTGTGCAGCTTACCTTTGTGGTAGAAGGTATAGGTGCAATTTTATTATCTTTGGTTTTTATACCTGAACATGGACTTATAAAAGGTATAGGATATTCTATTTTCCATGCCATTTCAGCCTTTTGTAATGCAGGATTTGATTTGGTCGGATCAAATAGTTTAGTACCTTATGTAGGGAATGGGATCATTAACTTTACGATTATGGGACTTATTATAGCAAGTGGACTTGGGTTTAGCGTATGGATTGATACTTATAATATCATTAAGATGAAACGTCAATCAGCAGAGCATTTTACATGGAAACAAGCTTTTTATAAATTGTCGTTACATACAAAACTTGTATGGACTATTACAATAATACTTATTGTAATAGGATTTGTTTTCTTCTTTTTAGTAGAATATAACAATCCAGCAACTTTAGGTGCATTAAGCTTAAAAGATAAGATATATGCGGCACTTTTCCAATCTGTAGCACCACGTACAGCAGGATTTAATACATTACCATTAGCAGAATTAACACCAGCTTCACAACTTATGAGTGTTATTTTAATGTTCATTGGGGGATCACCAGCAGGTACAGCAGGTGGTGTGAAGACTGTTACAATAGGTGTTCTAGTTTTATGTGCACTCTCTACAATTAAAGGGAGAGAAAATACTGTGGTTTATAAACGTCGTATTCCAATGGCTGTTATAGCAAGAGCACTAACTGTAGTGATTATTGCTATTGTAGTTGTTTTAGGGACACTAATGATTTTAACTGTCACAGAAGATGCAGCCTTTATGGAGCTGTTATTTGAGGTGGTATCAGCCTTTGGTACAGTAGGTTCAACTTTAGGTATTACAACAAGCCTGACACCTATAGGGAAAATCATTATTATTATGCTGATGTTTATTGGACGATTAGGTACTATTACAATTGCAGTAGCCCTTATGGTAAGACAAGGCAAAACAAAAGAAAAACACATCATTCAATATCCAGAAGAGAAAGTCTTGGTAGGTTAGAAAGAGAGGGTTAAATAATGAGAGGGAAACAATTTGTAATTTTTGGGCTAGGTAGATTTGGCATTAGTCTTGCAACAACATTATCAGAAGCAGGTTATGAGGTAATGGTTGTCGATAAGTGTGAAGAGAGTATTCAAGAGATTGCGCCGTTTGTAACACATGCTGTACAGGCAGATGCAGCAGATATGGATACCCTTAAATCACTTGGAATCCGTAATTTTGATGTAGCGATTGTAGCAATTGGTAAAGATATTCAATCCAGTATTATGACGACATTACTTTTAAAAGAATTAGGCATTCCTTACGTTGTTGCAAAGGCAAGTAGTGAGATTCATGAACGTGTCCTTAGAAAAATTGGAGCAGACCGTATTATTTTACCAGAACAGGAAATGGGTATCCGTATTGCGAATAACCTTATTTCAGGGAATATCCTCGATCACATCCAACTTTCTTCAGAATATAGTATTATTGAAATGGGTATCTTACCAGAATGGAGAGGTAAGAGCATTATTGAGTTAGACCCACGTGGTGTATATGGCATCAATATTATTGCTGTTCAAAGAGGCGGTGTCATTGATATTTCTCCATCTCCTAATTATATATTAGAGCAAGAAGACACACTTGTTGTAGTTGGAAGCAACAAGCAGATTCAAATACTAGAGGCAAAACGTTATGGCAAATAGTAAGTTTATTACAAGTGCAGCGAATCCTATTATTAAGAACATTCAGTTGCTGCAAAGTAAGAAAAATGAACGTAAAAAACAAGGTTTATTTATTATAGAAGGTATTAGAAGTATTAATGAGATACCACAAGAGTATGAAATTGATACGATTGTAATGAGTGACTTATTTGATGAAAGTCTTTTAAAGGTATCCGCTACAAGAAATACACTTCTTGTACCAAGTGAACTTTTTAAAGTGATTAGCGATACACAGACACCACAAGGCGTTTTAGCCCTTGTGAAGATGAAAACATTACAATTAGAAGATATAGAGGTTAAAGCAAATGGGTTCTATCTTATGCTTGAGAATCTTCAAGACCCAGGTAATTTAGGAACTATTATTAGAAGTGCCTATGGGTTTGGTGTAGATGCCATTTTCCTCACTAAAGGATGCGTAGACCTTTATAGTCCTAAAACAGTTAGAAGTACAATGGGAGCATCATTACATGTACCTGTTATAACAGATAAATCATTAGAAGATTATATGGCGTGGGCAAAGGGACATGGCCTTACATGCTTTACAACAGCATTAGATGATACAGCTAAGGAAGTAGCTAAAACAGATCTTACAAAAGGGCTTATGTTAGTTATTGGAAATGAAGGAAATGGTGTATCTGAAGAAGCTATTGCAAAAGCTGATCAGAATGTATACATTCCAATGCCTGGTGGCTTAGAGTCTTTAAATGCATCTATTGCAGCTTCAATCTGTATGTATGAAGTCATGCGCCAGCGCTTATAGGGTATGGGTGTTGACAAACGAAATAGAACACTCTATAATGAGGACATAATTTAAGTTAGAATAGAGCAATAGACGATGAAAAGAAGAGTAGTCTAGTAAGAGTATTTTTAGAGAGCCAATGTTGCTGGGAATTTGGTAATACGTATTAGATGAAGAACATCTTGGAGTTTCTAACCGAAAAGCAATGAGTAGGCTTAGACGGGACTAGACCGTTACATCTAGAGTATATTAGTAGATATACTTGGATCAGAGTTGGGCCATAAGGTCAACTAGGGTGGTACCGCGGAGATACAGCTTCGTCCCTATAAATTTTTATAGGGATGGGGCTTTTTTTATTGTCTTTGCCAAAAATAAGAATAGATTAAAGGAGATGGAGTAAATGGATACAGTAGCAATCAGACATTTATATCATGATACAGACAAGTATCAAGGTCAAATTGTAACAGTAGCAGGTTGGGTAAGAACAGTTAGAGATTCAAAAACATTTGGGTTCATTGAACTTAATGATGGAACATTCTTCAAAAGTGTACAAATCGTATTTGAAGACCAATTAGAGAACTTTAAAGAAATTGCAAAACTTGGTGTAGGTGCAGCAATTATCGTAACGGGTAATATGATTTTAACACCAGGACAAAAACAACCTTTCGAAATCAAAGCAACTGAAATTGTAGTAGAAGGGAGCTGTCCAAGTGAATACCCACTTCAAAAGAAACGTCACTCATTTGAATTCTTAAGACAAATCGCTCACTTAAGACCAAGAACAAATACTTTCTCAGCAGTATTTAGAGTACGTTCTCTTGCAGCTTATGCAATTCATAAGTTCTTCCAAGAACGTAACTTCGTTTATGCACATACACCACTTATTACAGCAAGTGATGCTGAAGGTGCAGGGGAAATGTTTAGAGTAACAACTCTTGATCCTAAAAATCCTCCATTAGATGAAAATGGTGAAGTAAACTACAAAGAAGATTTCTTTGGTAAAATGGCTAACCTTACAGTAAGTGGTCAGCTTTCAGCAGAAACATTTGCTATGGCATTTAGAGATGTCTACACATTCGGACCAACATTCCGTGCTGAGAAATCAAATACACCTCGCCATGCAGCTGAATTCTGGATGATCGAACCAGAAATCGCTTTTGCAGACCTTAAAGATGATATGCGTCTTGCAGAAGATATGGTAAAATTCGTTATTAACTACGTACTTGAAAATGCACCGGAAGAAATGGCATTCTTCAACCAATTCGTAGATAAAGGTATCCTTGAAAGATTACAAGGTGTTGCAAGTGCAGATTTCGGTGTTGTAGATTATACAGAAGCTGTAGAAATCCTTAAAACTTGCGGTAAAGAATTTGAATATCCAGTATACTGGGGATGTGACCTTCAAACAGAACATGAACGTTTCTTAACAGAAGAACACTTCAAAAAACCAGTATTCGTAATCAACTATCCAAAAGAAATTAAAGCTTTCTATATGAAACTTAATGAAGACGGCAAAACAGTAGCAGCTATGGATCTTCTTGTACCAGGTATTGGTGAACTTGTTGGGGGTAGCCAAAGAGAAGAAAACTTAGACGTTCTTCTTGAAAGAATGGCAGAGCTTGGGCTTAAAGAAGAAGATTACTGGTGGTACTTAGACCTTAGAAGATTCGGTGGTACTCGTCATGCAGGATTCGGTCTTGGATTCGAAAGACTTATCATGTACTTAACAGGTATGACTAACATCCGTGACGTAATTCCATTCCCAAGAACTACAGGTCAAGCAGACTTCTAAGATAAATTCTAGCGAGTTAAAAGCTTTTTCCTACTTTTTCAGGGAAAGTGAGAAGAAAAGGGAAGACAAGAAAAAACAACAGATTAAGTAATCCCAATCGGGAACAAGCTTATTTTAGTGAAAATAAGGTTGTTCCCGATTTTTTATTAAAAAAATATCTCTATATTTTATTGTGAAATATTGAATGAATTTTAAAATTGTATATAATAGATTTTAGTATTTAGAATTATAATATTTTAGGAGGATATCATTGTGGGAGAAAAGGTAACATTGAAAGAAGGATATATTCAATCTGCTGAGCCATATGAAAGTATCATTGTAAGAAGGGGCATTTTTGAAACACTTCCTATTAAAGAGGGATGTATTATGTTTGTAGGAGACTCTCTTACTCAAAGAAATGAATGGGCAGATATGTTAAATAATAAAAATGTGGTGAATAGAGGAATTGATAGTGACAGAATAACTTGGCTGAATGAACGTATGCCAAACTTATTAGCGAATAAGCCCTCTAAAGTATTTCTTAAAATAGGAATCAATGATATTTGGGATGGCAAGCGTGCACCTCAAATTGCAGAAGAGTATAGCATGATTTTAGATCAATTTAAAAAGATAGAAAATTGTACAGTTTATGTCCAAAGTTGTTTACCAGTTAATAATACAGAGTATAATCATAAAATCAATAATCAAGATGTCCAAGAGGTTAATCGTGCGTTAGAAAAATTAGCTCATGAATATGGATATGAATACATAAATTTATACGATGCATTTATAAATGAAAGAAATGAGCTCAAAGCAGAGTATACTCATGATGGTGCACATCTAACCGCTCAAGGTTATGTAGCTTGGAAAAAACAAATAGAGAAATATATTTAAAAAAGGTGCAGAGATTTATCTCTGCACCTTTTTATATTTAAATGATATAATTCAATCTATTATACAAAAAGACTAACACTTTATTTTAGGGGGGTATCTTCTATTATAGCACAGCTTGAAGACTACTTAAATAAGCAATAAATAGGTAATAAAAAGTTTGTAAAAACACTACAAAAACAGGGTAAAATAAGCCCTAGAAAAAGGGTGAAATTAAGACTACTCAAATAAGAGTAAAAGGGTTATGATATATACTTGAGATTTTAAGAAGAACGGACAACACTTAGGAGGATGAGCAATGAAAATAGGATTCGATCACAATAAATATTTACAAGAACAATCAGAGTATATTTTAGAGCGCGTTAATAATTATGATAAACTCTATTTAGAATTTGGTGGAAAACTTTTATTCGATATGCATGCGAAAAGAGTACTTCCTGGCTTTGATGAAAATGCAAAAATCAAATTACTGCATAAACTTAAAGATAAGGTAGAAATCGTTATCTGTGTTTATGCAGGAGATATTGAACGTAATAAAATTCGTGGTGACTTCGGTATTACTTATGACATGGATGTTTTAAGACTTATCGATGATCTTAGAGAATATGATTTAGATGTAAACAGTGTTGTTATTACACGTTTTGAGAATCAACCAGCAACAACAGTGTTCATCAACAAACTTGAAAGACGTGGTATCAAAGTTTACAAACATAGTGCAACAGCTGGCTATCCAACAGATGTTGATACAATTGTAAGTGATGAAGGGTATGGAAAAAACCCATATATTGAAACAACTAAACCAATTGTAGTTGTAACAGCTCCAGGACCAGGTAGCGGTAAACTTGCAACATGTCTTAGCCAGCTTTATCATGAATATAAAAGAGGTAATGTAGCAGGATATTCTAAATTTGAAACTTTCCCAGTGTGGAATGTACCACTTAAACATCCTCTTAACATTGCTTATGAAGCAGCAACAGCTGACCTTAAAGATGTGAATATGATCGATTCATTCCATTTAGAAGCATACAATGAGCTTGCAGTAAACTATAACCGTGACCTTGAGACTTTCCCAATCTTAAAACGTATTATTGAGAAAATTACAGGAGAAGAAGCTGTATACAAATCACCAACAGATATGGGTGTTAACCGTGTAGGGTTTGGTATTGTAGATGATGAAGTAGTAAAAGAAGCTTCAAGACAAGAAATCATCAGAAGATATTTTAAAACAGCTTGTGAATACAAAAAAGGTCATGCAGATAAAGAAACAGTACAACACGTAAAGCTGATTATGGAAGAGCTTGGTCTTAAAGAAAGCGACCGTAAATGTGCAGTAGCAGCAAGAGAAGTAGCAGAAAAAATGAGAGAAAACGTAGAAGTTGGTGAAATCTGCTCAGCAGTAGCAATTGAACTTCATGATGGTACAATCATTACGGGTAAGAGCTCACAACTTATGGACGGAACATGTGCAGCACTTATTAATGCAATCAAATACTTTGCAAACATTGCAGATGAAATGCACCTTATCTCTCCAGTTATTTTAGAACCAATCTTAGCTTTAAAAGAAAAAACGCTTAAAAACAAAAATGCAGCATTAAACTGTGAAGAAGTACTCATTGCGCTTACAATTTGTTCAGCAACAAATCCAATGGCTCAAATAGCACTTGAAAAATTAGAAATGCTTAAAGGCTGTGAAGCACATGCTACAACAATCTTAAGCCATAACAATGAAAATGCATTCAAAAAATTAGGCATCGAAGTAACTTGTGATGCTGTTTATCCAACAGATAACTTATATTACAACAACTAATTTAATCCTATAAAAGTAACAGGTCCTTTAGTATAGAAGGGCCTGTTATTTTTTACATTCAAGGGGAAGTAGTCAATGCTTCGTTAAGGAGAGAGCTCAGATGAGCGTATTTGGTACTATAGTGTTTTAATAAGGCGATATATAAGGAAAAAAGTGCGAAAATTTAGGGTGATTAGAGCGCATAAATCTAGTAAAATCAAGAGTTTAAGTGATAGAAGGAAATTTTTTTACAAAAAAACTTAAAAAAAATGAAAAAAAATATTTACATACGTCAACGGATGTGTTATTATAAAACACGTTGAGGCCCGTTGGTCAAGCGGTTAAGACACCGCCCTTTCACGGCGGTAACAGGGGTTCGATTCCCCTACGGGTCATTGCTAGAAATAGCATATCGGGGTGTGGCTCAGTTTGGCTAGAGCGCCTGATTTGGGTTCAGGAGGCCGCAGGTTCGAGTCCTGTCACCCCGATTTATTTCCTAAGTTGTAGGAAATAGCATAACATGTATCCCTAAAGGGACTTGCAAAGCTACAGTTTCAATACTTGAAACTAAGATTTGCTGTCGTGGGTCACTAGCTCAGTTGGTAGAGCACTTGACTTTTAATCAAGTGGTCCGGAGTTCGAGCCTCCGGTGGCTCATGTTTTGCGCGAGTGGCTCAGTTGGTAGAGCATCTCCTTGCCAAGGAGAGGGTCGCGGGTTCGAGTCCCGTCTCGCGCTTTATATGCCCAGATAGCTCAGTCGGTAGAGCAGAGGACTGAAAATCCTCGTGTCGCTGGTTCGATTCCGGCTCTGGGCATACATAAACACCTTATCTAATGAGATAAGGTGTTTTTTTTGTGCATTTTAGTAATGTTATTAGGAATAGGGGAAATTTCTTACAGTGTTTTTCAGTGCAATATGTACATTGGAGATTGCCATTAGTTAAAGAACTGAAACGCCATGGGGGATTGAGCTAGGTGTGGATTAAAAATATACAGGCTTATAACACCTAAGAAATAAGCCTGTTCGAATATAAAGTTTGCTCCTAAGTGAGAGGACTATTATTTGATATAGGCCTCAGCTAGTTTAGTGAATGCAGGTAAAGAACGCTGGATTTGTTCATAGCTGATACAGTAAGAAAGACGCATATGGCCTGGACAACCAAAGGAAGAACCTGGTACAAGAAGTAGATTAAAAGCTTTTGCTGCTTCACAGAAAGCTTTATCATCTGCAATTGGTGTTTTAGGGAAGAGGTAGAAAGCTCCTTCTGGTTTGATACATTCGAAACCAAGGCTTACAAGGTGATTATAAAGTAAGTCACGGTTACGTTTATAAATAGAAACGTCTACTTCACTTTCTAAGCATTTAGCAATAACTCTTTGGAAGAGAGATGGAGCATTTACAAAGCCTAATATACGATTAGCCACATTAAGAGCTGCCATCATATCATTAAAATCGTCCATTTCAGGATGTGCTACGATATAACCAATACGTTCACCTGGAAGTGAAAGTGATTTGCTGTAAGAATAGCCAATAAAGCTGTTTTTGTAGTAATGAAGTATGTAAGGTACAACAGCACCATCATATACGATTTCGCGGTAAGGCTCATCTGAAATCAGATAGATAGATGTGCCAAAGGCTTTCTCTGCTTCTTCAAGAGTAGCGGCTAAGTGTTTAATAGCTTCTTCAGAGTAAATGACACCTGTTGGATTGTTTGGGGAGTTGATGATGACGGCTTTTGTACGTGGTGTAAGAGCTTCCTTAAGGGCTGCTATATTAGGTTCAAAGTGAGTAGTATCAGCAGGAACAACAACTAATTTACCGTCAAAGTTACTTACATAGTTACGGTATTCTCCAAAGAATGGTGCAAATACAATGACTTCATCTTCAGGATTTAGTAATGCTTTTAAAATAATGTTGAGTCCGCCAGCAGCGCCACAAGTCATAACGATACTAGAAGCATCTAGTTTAAGGCTCTGTTTTTTATTAATAAAGTTCGCAATTTCTGTGCGAACATCTTCATAGCCAGAATTATTCATATAGCCATGAATGACGTTTGGATTTTCTGAATCAAGAATTTCCATAATGGCTTTTTTGATTGTATCTGGAGGTAATACGTTGGGGTTACCCAAACTGTAATCATATACATTTTCAGCTCCATGGATAGCTGCAAGTCTCTTGCCTTCTTCAAACATAGCGCGAATGGTAGAGCTATTAGCAACTAAGGTTTGCATTTTATTTGAAATCATTTCTTGTCACTCCCTTTATAAATTATGAAATATATTCATTATAATACAATAATTTTAATAATAAATCAAAATTGAATTTAAGACAAATTTCGCATTTATAGAAGTAAACTTACAGGTTGGTACATATATTTAGTAATGAAGTATGTTCTTTTTTAGTGACCATGGAGAGATGATGGAGGCTCATGGATACTTTAGAAAAATGGATAATGCTTTTATTTAAGTGAGAAGTTGTATAGAATAGGTGAAGGAAAATAAATAGATAAAGATTCTAAAAAGTGATATAATAAGGCTAATTTTTTAAACAAAAGAGGAGGCAGTTGTGAGATGAAAATTAATAAAGAGTTTGTGCTCGAAACAGCAAAAGCGCTATTAGAGCATCATAGTCCAAGTGGCTTTTGCTTTGAGATTATGGATGAAATAAGGAAATATGCAGAGCGTTTTGGGTACGCGTTTGAAACAACACGTAAAGGCTGCGGTATTATTACAGTACCAGGTAAAAGTGATGAGAAAGTAATTGGATTATCAGCTCACGTAGATACATTAGGGGCTATGGTAAGAAGTATTACAGGTAGTGGTACACTTAAGTTCACACTTGTAGGGGGACCAATTGCAGCAACTTTAGATGGTGAATACTGTAAAATTCGTACACGCTCAGGCAAAATTTATACAGGGACTTTCTTAAGCACAAGTCCAGCTGCTCATGTCTATGAAGATGCAAGTTCAAAAGCAAGAAATGCAAATAACATGGAAGTGCGTATTGATGAAGTCGTTAAATGTAAACAAGATGTAGAAGACCTTGGCATTGCTAACGGAGACTATATCTTTATTGAGCCAAAAACAACTATTACAGAAAGTGGTTATATTAAATCACGCTTTATTGATGATAAAGGAAGTGTAGCTGGGCTTATGGGCTTACTTGAAGCCTTATCTCGTGAACAAGTAACACCAGCTTATACAGTTAAAATCTTTATTTCAGTATATGAAGAGGTAGGTCATGGCTCTTCTTATATCCCAGAAGATATTACAGAGATGATTGCTGTAGACATGGGATGTATTGGAGAGGATTTAAGCTGCAGTGAACAAGATGTTTCTATCTGTGCTAAAGATTCAGGTGGTCCTTATGACTATCAAATGACATCAAAACTTATTGAACTTGCTAAAGAAAATGACTTGCGTTATGTAGTAGACATTTACCCAATGTATGGATCAGATGTTGGAGCTGCTTTAAGAGGTGGAAACAATATCCGTGGGGCCCTTATTGGACCAGGTGTACATGCTTCACATGGTATGGAACGTACACATTACGAAGGCTTAGAAAATACAATTAAGCTTCTCTTTGCTTATATTACACAATAAAGATCAGTAAACTGCACTATTTTAATAAGGGTGCAGTTTATTTTATTGCCCAGGAAATTCTATAAAATTTATTGAAATTACATAATAGGCAAGTATACTGCCTATAAAACCTTAAATAGACATGCTATAATAAGTTAGCAAAACAAGAGTTAGTGGGAGGACACGATGAGAAAATTATTTAGTTGTATTGGCATTATGGGTTTATTAGGCGCTTTTTTAACAGGATGTAGTATGGGACCAGAGCAGATGAAATCTGTACCAATTGAAGACCCAGCCAAAGTAGAAACTTTACATGAGATTACAAAAGACGCTATGAAAAATTACTTTGATGTCGATGTAAATGATGGTGTAGAACGTAAATTAGAAGGATTTGAAAGTTATGTACTTGTAGATGTACCGACAGAATCCTATTTATATCGCAATAATGTTATTAAAGCAACAATGGAAAGCAAGCCAGAAGAAGGACAAATTGCTTCATATGGTGCGAGCTTAAATCCTGAAACGAATGAGTTAACAGGTGCTATTGTAGTCACATATAGTGAAGCTCAGCCACAGGATTTAACAGTAGAGCAGCAACAAGAAATTGCCATGAATTTTATTAAAGAAAAAAATCTTGTAGCTAATCCAAATTCACTTATATTTGAAGGCATTGAAAAAGGTATGAGCAACAAGCAATACTCAGGTTTAAAATTTAAAAATGGCGACGATGTTTTACTTGTATCTGTAAGTCTTCAAACAGGCAAAGTGACTCACTTTGAATTTGTAGAAGTTATTGAACCTGTCGAACCAGCTGAAACACCAGCTAAGTAAATAGAACAAAGAGTAAATGAATATAAAAAAGGTGAAGGTCTATATAAGACTTTCACCTTTTTTTATTTATATGATTTATTTAAGTTCTTCTAAGAGGGTATAAGGTACCTCAGTACGGCCAAAGCCACAGCCTATTCGAATATCTGGTTTGTTATCACCGTGGAAATCACTACCACCAGTCATGATGAGATGATGGCCTTTGCAGTATTGTGTAAGTCTGTGTACTTCAGGATCATAGTGCTTTGGATAAATAACTTCTACACCATCAAGTCCATTGTAAGCTAACTCTTCAATAAGAGGGAAAGGATTGCGATTAGTAAATTTATAAATATAAGGATGAGCTAAGATAGCCTTGCCACCAACTGCATGGATTAAATCAATACATACCTTATAGTCAGGTGCAGCCTTTTTAACATACGCAGGCTTACCAGGTGTAATATACTTTTCAAAGGCTTCATCAAGGGTTTTAACATAGCCTTTGTTCATTAATGCACGAGCAAAGTGAGGTCTAGCAATGATGCTTAATTCTTCAGGTTTACCAAGGTCAGCCTCAGTAATGTCAAAGCCTAGTTCTTGCAATTTTTGAAGCATCTTTTTATTACGGGCTTCCCTAGCTTCTACAAAACTTTTTAGAGTAGCATGAAGTGTAGGATTCGTAAGATCTAAGTTAAGACCAAGAATGTGGACTTCCTTACCATGAAAATCTGCAGAAAGTTCAATGCCTGGTATAACCTCAAGGCCTAAGGCTTGGCCTGCTTCCATGCATTCAGCTACACCTGCAACTGTATCATGGTCTGTAAGGGCAATAGCACTAAGACCAGCTGAATGAGCTAATTTGGCAACCTCACTCGGTGTAAGTGTACCATCTGATTTATTGGAATGAACATGTAAGTCTATAAGTTTCATCATACAACCTCCTTTGGTAAAATACTCTATTATTTTAGCATACTTCCCATGCCTTGGACGTAAAATATAAAAGAACATTTATAAAGGGGGAGGAGTAAGATGAGCAGACATAAAAAGAAAATGAACTTAAACATCGGGGAACTTGCTGTGACACTTGTTAAATCTAATCTTGCTGCGTATGCATTAACTGCTATTTTTATTATTTTTGCAACGCTTATGATTACATATACCAATCTTGGACCAAACTTTGAAAAGTGGATTATCCTTATTGGTACCATTGCTTCAGCTGCCTTAGTAGGCTATGATACTGCTAAGCAGGAAGGTAAGCAAGGTTATAAATGGGGATTAATAGGTGGCATAAGTTATCTTGTTATCTTCGTTATCTTAGCTTTTGTAACAGGTGGTGTACAAGGAATGAATATAGGCTATCTCATTACTTTAATAATCTTAACGATTGTAAGCAGTGTACTTGCAGGTATGTTCTCCGTAGCTAATGCGAAGTAAATTTTTAAATAGAGCTAATCCTTTAATTAGAAATAATTATTAGTTATGTTTTCAAATATCTCAAGATATGGTATAATAAGCAAGGTTTATAGCGAGGAGGGAAATGCAATGAAACACGTAAAAACACTTAACACTAAAAACTTAAAAAACAGTGCAGCTAAAGGTGGTTGTGGTGAATGTCAAACATCATGTCAATCAGCTTGTAAAACATCATGTACTGTAGGTAACCAAGCTTGTGAAAAATAAGTTTGACCATCATTAAGCTTTCAACTTCGGTTGGAAGCTTAATTTATGCACGGCCCTTTAAACCTTAAGTAGTTAAATCTCCTATACATAGAAAGGAAAAAATTATGATCCATAAGTTTCAGTTCGAAGATAATAATATTTTAATGGATGTACATAGTGGTGCAATCCATATCATTGATGACATTGCTTACGAAATTGTAGAGGATGTTATTGCACTTCCAAAAGCAGAAGTACTTGCTAAATATGAAGGCAAATATGCTAAAGAGGAGTTAGAAGAAGCAGTAGAAGAACTTCTTACACTTAAAGCTGAAGGTATGCTTGATACAGAAGATACATACAAAGATTTAGTGCCAGCTTTCTTAAACAGAGAACCAGTTGTTAAAGCACTTTGTCTTCATGTAGCTCATGACTGTAACCTTAAATGTAAATACTGCTTTGCAGGTGAAGGTGAGTACCATGGTGACCGTGGCATGATGACATTAGAAGTAGGTAAAGCAGCTATCGACTTCTTAGCAAAAAATTCAGCGCACCGTAAAAATATTGAAGTAGACTTCTTTGGTGGAGAGCCTCTTATGAACTTTGAAGTTGTAAAAGGTGTAGTAGATTACGCAAGAAGTGTTGAAAAAGAAACAGGCAAAAACTTCAGATTTACAATGACAACAAATGGTGTTCTTTTAAATGATGAAATTATTGATTACTTAAATGAGCATATGTACAACGTTGTACTAAGTTTAGATGGTCGTCCAGAAGTTAATGACCATATGCGTCCAACTGTAAATGGTAAAGGAAGTTATGATGTTATCCTTCCTAAGTTCAAAAAACTTGTAGAAAAACGTGGTAACAAACAATACTACATCCGTGGTACATTTACACACCACAATACAGACTTCGCAAATGACGTACTTCATATGGCAGACCAAGGCTTTGCAGAAGTATCAGCAGAACCAGTAGTTGCACCAAAAGAGATGGATTATGCACTTCAAGCAGATGATATTAAAGTAATTTGTAGTGAATATGAACGTCTTGCAAAAGAAATGCTTAGACGTCATAAAGAAGAAAATGGATGTTTTAACTTCTTCCACTTTATGGTTGATTTAACAGGTGGTCCTTGTGTACATAAACGTCTTGCAGGATGTGGAGCAGGTTCAGAATACCTTGCAGCAACTCCAACAGGTGAACTTTATCCATGTCACCAATTCGTAGGTATGCCAGAATTTAAAATGGGTGACGTATGGAAAGGTGTAGAAAACATCGAACAACGTAAGAAATTCGAGAAGTGTAATGTATACAGCAAAGATGAGTGTACAAGCTGTTGGGCTAAATTCTTCTGTAGTGGTGGATGTGCTGCTAACTCTTACAACTTTAATGGAGATATTAACTCTGTTTATGAAAATGGTTGTGACATGCAAAGAAAACGCCTTGAGTGTGCAATTGGATTAAAAGCTGCATTAAGTGAATAATTCCTGTAAAGGGTTTGACTATAAATAGTAGAAATTATATAATCAACTTAATGAGTTTTAGAGCACTAAGGAGGAAAAAGGAATGAAAAAAGGCAATCAGAAACCCAAAAGTATTGTACTTTTTGTACTAATGTTAGTGGTTGCTGCAGGTCTTTCATATCTTGCTTACTTCGGAGTTGGGGAAAACAACTTATTTGGTATTGAAAATATCAGACTAGGACTTGACCTTCAAGGCGGGGTAAATATTGTTTATGAAGCAGCAATTGAGAATCCAACTGAAGAGGATATGGATGCAGCTATTCAGATGATCCGTACGAGACTAGATAAAGAAGGTTATACGGAGGCTGATGCCGCTAAAGAAGGCACAAATCGTATTCGTGTAGATATTCCAGGTGTAGAGGATGCTCAAGCGGCAATTGACAGTATTGGTGCAGCAGCTATGCTTAAATTCTTCGACCAAGAAGGTAATGAAATTTTAACAGGTAAAAATGTAGAAAAAGCTACCCCAGTTGTAGTACCAAACAACTTAGGTGCACAAGAACCAGCTGTGTCTATTAAAATGGATGCAGAGGGCACTAAAATTTTCTCAGAGTTTACAAAGAATAATATAGGTAAACCTATTTTTATTAAATTAGATGACCAAGTTATTAGCCAAGCGAGCATTTCAGATCATATTTCAAATGGAGAAGGTATGATTTCAGGCAGCTTTACAACAGATGAGGCTAAACAATTAGCAGAACGTATTGAGGCAGGTTCACTTCCATTTGCACTTAATGCCATTTCGTCTAAAGGTGTAGGAGCTAAGCTTGGTATGGATGCATTAGATACAAGTATTAAAGCAGGTGTAATCGGTTTTATCTTTATCTTAATCTTTATGGTTGCTCTTTACAGATTTAGTGGTATGGCATCAGATATTGCACTTGTAATCTATGTAGCACTTCTTCTTATCGTATTAAGCTTAACAAGTGCAACACTTACATTACCAGGTATTGCAGGTATTATCTTGTCAATTGGTATGGCTGTTGATGCTAATGTTATTATTTTTACACGTATTAAGGAAGAACTTGCAGTAGGTAGAAGTGTACGTTCAGCGATTGATGCTGGATTTAATAAAGCGTTCAGTGCTATTTTAGATGGTAACGTAACAACACTCATTGCGGCAGGAGTACTTTATACACTAGGTAGTGGAGTTATCAAAAGCTTTGCAACAACACTTGCTATCGGTATTGTCATATCTATGTTTACAGCACTTGTTGTAACAAGAATTTTACTCAAACTTTTAGTACAAATGGGTATTGATAAGCCAGTGTTATATGGAGCAAAAAAACATACTGAAGAAGGGAGAGCATAAAAATGAAAAACTTACGCGTAATTGAAAATAGAAAAATCTTTTTCATTCTTTCTTCAGTTCTTATTTTAGTAGGATTGCTTGCAATGCCGTTTAACGCTATGCGTGGCAATGGTATGCTTAATTATGATATTGAGTTCAAAGGTGGTTCTGTTATGCAGATTGACCTTGGACAAGATGTGAATCCACAAACTGATATTTTACCAATTATTAATGAAGTAATTCCAGATGCTTCACCAAGGCTTCAAAAAGTAACAGGGACAACAGAGCTTGTTATTACAATGAAGCCAACAACATCAGAACAAAGAACACAATTATATGAGGCACTAGCTGAAAAATATAATTTAACAGGTGAGAAAAAAGATATTCTTTCAACAGATTCTAACTTTGCACCAACAATCAGTGGAGAGTTTAAAATGAAAGCTATTCAAGCTGTATTACTTGGTGCAATCCTTATGTTAATTTATATTTCAATTCGTTTCAAAGACTTTAAATTTGGTGCAAGTGCTGTACTCGCACTTCTTCATAACGTACTTATTATGTTAGGTGTTTATGCATTATTTAGAATTCCACTTAACAATTCATTTATTGCGGCAATGCTTACAATCATTGGATACTCTATTAATGATACCATTATTATTTTCGATCGTATTCGTGAGAATAAAGGTAGAATTAAAGGAAGTGATGAAGAAGTTATTGATATAAGCGTAGGACAAACTGTAACACGTTCAATTAATACATCTATTACAACACTTGTAATGGTAGTGCTTCTTTACTTCTTAGGAGTATCTTCAGTAAAAGAATTTGCTTTTCCACTTGTAGTGGGGATTATCGCAGGTACTTACTCATCAATTTTTATTGCCAGCCCATTATGGTATGAAATGAGAAAGTTCCAAAGAAAACATAACAAAAACAAAGTAGGCAAAAAGGCTACTGCTAAATAAAGAATTGATAAAAGGACTGACACGAAGAGAATTTGGTGGCAGTCCTTTTTGTCATAAAGGGGTTGTTCTTTTTATAATCTCATGTTCGTCCTCTATAAAACTGGCAGCTATAACAGCATCAATACACTGACTATGAGCTTATGAATGCACTTGGTCAACTTAAGGTTGTAATCAGGCAACTAGAGGTGGAAGAGCTATAATTAAGGTAAAAAGCACCTATAAGGAATAGGTAGAGTGTATGATTTATTAAAATTATAGGAAAAAATAATAATAAAGTATTTACAATTTGGAATACATATTATATAATAAGCAAGTACACAAAGTTGTGTCATCTGGATCGTTAGCTTAGTTGGTAGAGCATCAGACTCTTAATCTGAGGGTCCTGGGTTCGAGTCCCAGACGGTTCATGGGTTTGAAGGTTTTAAATAGGTGATTGACACCTATTTGACACCTACAGCGAAAAAAATTAAAACATGTTAGCGAAAAGGTCGTCTTGCACTTGTGCAGCGGCTTTTTTGCTTTCTTCTTGAACATGAACATATATGTTATAGGTCATTTGTATTGAAGAGTGTCCTATCCACCCTTGTACTGTTTTTACATCTACACCATTTTCTATCATTCTAGTAGCAAATGTATGTCTTAATGCATGAAAGCCTACATGTGGTATCTCAGCACGTGTGCATGTCTGATAGTGGGCTCTTTGGGCGTTACGGGCATTTAATGGAGTTCCGGTATCTGAGCAAAATACATAATTATCCTTATTAAATTCATTTCTTCCAAATTTCAAGGACAATTCATTTTGGTGATTTTTATGATCGAGTAATATTTTTAGGAGTATTTTGCTGATAGGAACGGTTCGCTTTCCACTTTTAGTTTTAGGAGGTTGTTTTATAGTTACCCATTCTGTTTTACCGTTTTCGTGAATTCTCGTTTCTTTAAGACTGGAGTTAATTTTTATTTGCATATTTTTAAGGTCTACATTATCCCAAGTTAATGCTAGTATTTCACCCAATCTAATGCCTGTAAATAATGCGGTTAATAATAATCCCCTGTAAGATGTAGAGGTTGTGGATTGTATATAAGATTTTTGCTGATCTAATGTGAGTATTTCAATTTCTTTAGTTTCTTTTGTTGAGCGTGGAATATTAATTGCAATTAGAGGGTTTTTAATAATAAGGTCATTTTTTACTGCGCCATCAAAGAACATGTTTAAGAGGAGATAAATCTTTTTTATAGAGCTTTTAGATAAATAAGATTTACCATTAAGATATGGTTGTAAGTGATAGGGTTTTATATCTTTAAGTTTCATAAGTGCTATATCAGCATTGTAAATATGATTTCTACAGATGGTATCATAAGAATCAAAAGTAGTTATTCTAACAGTATTTTTTATAAAATCATTCATATATCGTTTTCCCCATTGTTCCAGGGTAATGACATCATCACGAACATAACCATCATTAATGATAATGTCATTTTGTAATGCTAATAGTTTTGCCCGTAATTTTTCTCTATCTTTATCATAAATGTATTTTTTCTTTTGTTTTCCATTTTCATCATATCCTATAGTAACAGCAGCACACCAACGCCCATCTTTACGTTGGTATATGCTCCCATCACCATTAGCATTTCTTTTAGCCATTTAATTATCCTCCTTAAAAAAAGTATCATTAGTGATGAATTCGATTATTTCTAATGCAGTTTCTTCTGTAAGAGGTTCTCTGCCAGTATTAATATGGCGTATACCTAACTCATTAAGTTTCTTAATTGTTTCTTCGCTTAAAAGAGATGTATTATTTGACAACATTTTTATTCTCCTTCACAACAATATTTTCTATAGGTTTCTATAAATTTAAAATCAGCTTTAGTTAGTTCTTTTTCATAAATGCATAAATTTTCATTTTCCCAAAATCCTATAGCTTGAAGTAACTTGCAAGCGAATAGATTAGCTTCATTCTCTTTATAATCTTTTTTAGGTATTCCTATAGAAGTAAAAGCTGAACTTTCATGAGGGTGAAGTATAGCATGAGCGATTTCATGCGCTAAAACTATCTGCTGGTGATAATAAGATAATCTATTATTAATAATAATTACTTTGTTCTTATCTATTAGTTTATATAATCCACCCTCTTTATTAAGGTCACTATACAATATTATAATTTTTTTGCTTCTAGCTATTTTTTCTAAATCCGTTAAAGTGTAGTTTTGAGTTAATGATTTTATTAATCTTTTGTAACGACTTTGGTGCAAACCAATTCCCCCTAGAATACTTATCTTTTATTTTTATGAGGGTTGTATTTTTCTTTATTTTTAAGTTTTACAACCTCTAAAGCGTTTTGAATTGCGATTTTATAAAGTTCTTTATCTTCTTCAGATACATCTCCACCGTATGCTAAAACACCTTCAGGGCCAGTAAGGTCATCCATTATAGCTTCTAGTTTTTTTGCAATATCTCTTTTATCTCGGGCATTTAGTTCAACTTGTTTTTGCTCTCTTCCTAATAAGTAGTCAACTGATACATGGAAGTAGTCGGCTACTTTTTGTAGTCCATCGGAATTAGGAGAGCTTTTAGACCACTTACTAATAGAGCCTTTACTTAAGCCTAATTCTCTTTCTAAATTAGCCATATTAGTGCCTTTTATAGCACAAAGTTCTTTGATTCTATCAACTATTGTCATAAAAAAACCTCTTTCTATAAAATTAGTTGAAATAAATCAGTCTAGTTTTGTTGACAAACTGAAATAAATCAGTTATATTGTATTTAAGCAAAACAAACAGACAAAAATACACAACAGTAAATAAAAGATATAGCTTATAAAATACATTCGTTCCCCAACGTGTGTTTATTTTCTATACCTTGTAGACTGAAATAATTCAGTTATTAATTATAATATACTGTTTATATTCTACTGTCAAGATGTTTAGCTAAAAAATAGAACACATTAAGGAGGTTACTTATGCCTAAAAATGCATTAGTTAAAGTCCAAGGAACACAACAATTTATGGGAAAAGAAATCCCAGTAGTATTAGGTGGATTTGGAGAAAACTGTAAGGTGATGTTAGCGAAAACTATTGCTGAAATTCACAAAATGGAAACAAAACATGTTAATGAATTAATTAATAGAAACATTAAACGTTTCAAGAACGAAATTGATATCTTAGATTTAGGTGTCGTTCTGAACGACACCGGGCTAAAAGAGCTTGGATTTACTCAACAAGCAATAAATTCTTATAAAGGATTACGTGCAAAAGGGCAAGGTGGAAATATCTATCTTCTATCAGAGAGAGGATATGCAAAGCTAATCAAAATTATGGATACAGACTTAGCTTGGGATATTCACGACCAATTAATGGATGAGTATTTCCATTTAAAACAAGAAAAACAACAGACGCAATCAATGAGTATGGAAGATATAATCATCTACCAAATGCAACAATCCAAGATGATGAAGGCACAGCTAGAGCAAACTCAAACAGTAGCTATTGAAGCAAAGGCAACAGCAGAACAAGCAACTAAGCAAATGGAGATAGTTAAAGATGCCATGCTACTAGACCATGATAGCTGGCGAAAGGATTGTAATAACATTATCAATAAAGTGGCCAAAGAGCGTGGAGGAACTAAAGAGGCTTATCAGCAAGTACGTGATGAAGTTTACAACCTACTTCAACAACGAGCAGGTGCGAGTCTAAAGACGCGAGTCATTAATAAGCAAGACAGAATGAGGCGAGAGGGTATCTCCAAAAGCAAGGTTGATAAAGTAAGTCAAATTGATGTTATTGCAGAGGACAAGCGTCTTAAAGAAATCTACATAGCAGTCGTAAAAGAAATGGCTATCAAGTATGGAGTAGCTTAGAGAGGAGCATAAATATGGAGAGTAAGACAAAAGAAGTAATTAAAAAAATTAGTGTAAATAATAAAAAAGAAGAGGCCCAGCAAATTTTATTTCAACAATTAATGGAGATTGCTGAAAAGAATAAAACTTGTGAGCCACAATACCTAAAAGATAATATTCAAGCTATGTTAAATATTTATACTATTTTGTTTCCTGATTATCCTTATCAATTTTTTCCAGAGTACGATTTACGCTTTTAATAATATTACAAATAGATTCAAGATCTACAGCTGGAAGAATTTTGGTATTGTTAACACCATATACTGACCTAGAATTTGCTGTAATAGTAGCTATAGCAACTTCAACAGCAAGTTCTTTATTGGATTTACTCATAATTAACACCACCTTTCATTTTATATTCCAACTTGGCAGAGTTGGTAAATAAATTTTACATGAGTATAAAAATTAATTCAAGAATTGACATAAGAAAGGAGAATAATATGAAAGTTCAATGGGTAGAGCTATCTCCTCAAAAGAGAAAAGCATTACATATTATTTTAAAAGATATGGACAAAACTTTCGATGAAATATCAGCAGATATAGGAATCAGTAAACCATCGTTGTTTAACAAGTTAAAAGGTTATAAAAAGTTCAAAAAGCATGAGTATAGAAGGCTTTTAGAAGTGCTAGGCATTACAGATGAAGTTTTAGAGGATTTTACTCAAGGAAGCCTTATAGAGTTTTTATTAAAGAAAGGAGCATAGAAGATGGCTAGAAAAATTAAACTTACACCTTTTGGAAAAGAGGTAGAAAAGGCATTAATCGATAAGGATATGGATAAGGGGGAACTTGCTAAAGCAGTAGGGATTTCACAAGCATATCTTACAGATATTCTTAAGGGTACCAGAAATGGCACAGAAAGAAAGAAGCAAATTGCAGAGTATCTCAAAATAGATTTAGTTGTAGTGGGTAGGTAATAGCTATGAATGAATTCGAGATTGTTAATACAGAAGATGTACTTTGCTTTACTCCTAATGATGTCATGAAGATATTAAATCGCTCTAAGTCACAAGTATACGAACTATTTCGTAGAGAAGATTTCCCAAGCTTCAAAACTGGAGAAAGAAGCTTAGCAGTTAAACGAGTAGATTTTTATAAATGGCAAGAAGAAAAAAAGGAGGAGTTTAAAAAGTGGAAACAGCAACATTAATCATACCAGTTGATGATATAAAGTTCCAAACCGAGCCTATGAAATCAACTGTTAAAAGCAGAAAGCAAAAATGGACAAGCTATAAGCGATTTAGTTTAAAGGAGGTACGTAAATGTTTGAGTATGTATTCGGTTTCCTTGTAGGAGCTGTAACCACGTACATATGTCTTAAAGGGCAATCCAAACAGTTTGATCAAGTCATGCAAGATAA